>PVMQ01000201.1_pt1 | contig 80331 bp, 73 predicted proteins | sample 1853411 | NCBI WGS metagenome assembly PVMQ01 (sample SAMN08533513, study PRJNA380276) | Human gut metagenome, whole genome shotgun sequencing project.
TAGCTCAGTCGGTAGAGCACTTGACTTTTAATCAAGTTGTCCGGGGTTCGAATCCCCGCACGCTCATCTTTGAAAAGTGGCGGAAAATCTTAGAAATTGAGATTTTCCGCTTTTTTCGTTTTATTTATTTTATCATATCACGAAGTTATTATGAATAAGAGGATGGAATGAGATGAGAAGAAGAAAGAAGGACTCTGGTTTAAAAACAGCGCTGTTGCTGATCGTGGCCATTATTTTTATGATCATGGCCATCAGTGTTATAGTGATCGTTTTTGGAAAGATCCATTCAGATTATGAAAAATTGGATATGACCAGGGCAAGTGAAAAACAGACACTGGAAATATCGGCAGCTGAGACAAAAGAAACGGATCAGCTGGGCTGGGAGGAAACAGAGGACGGCTGGAAGTATAAGATCGATGAAAAGACCTATGCCGTGGATCAGTGGCTGGAAATAAAAGGATTTTTGTATCATTTTGATGACAAGGGGATCATGGCAACTGGTCAGTGGAAAGGAGATGGCCAGATCTTTACCTGCCATGATGTAAAAGGATACCTGAAAAATATTGAGCCGGATCCCAACTATGTACCGGAAGATACAGGGGAAGACCTGGACAGTTTTATCAGGACCAATGCTTTCTGGTGCTATCTGGACAGTGAAGATACAGGACTTTTTAAGACCATTCTGTATAAGAAAACGGTAGACAATAAGGTAAAACCACTTGGCAATGAAAAGAACCCGGAGAAAGCCACGAAAAACTCTTTAAGAGCTTATGGAGACTATGTGTATTATCTCCCAAAGGTGGCAGAAAGCAAACGATCTTCTCTTTCAGAAGAGGAGAAGGAACGGTGTGATGTGCTGGTTCGTATGATACCGGGACAGAATACAAAAGAGATCATTGCTGAAAATGTAGACGGATATCTTGTATTGGATGAAACTATTTATTATGCCCAGGAGGGGAAGATCCATACAACCACTTCCGGTACGGAGACAGAACTTTCTGAAGGTGGATATCAGGTAAAAATCGAAGGAGATGCATGTTATCTTGTAAATGCACTTGGAAAGCCGGTAACATCTGCTGGAAGCGCAGGTATTACCGTAGAAGATCGTGTATACAAGGTTGATGAAAATGGTAAGATCAGTTATGTAAAGAAAAATCCGATTGCTGCAGATGGCAGTTCTTACGAACTTCAGGGAACAGGATCACAGATGCAGCTTGTAAGGCGGAGTTCTTCTGGAAGCAAAACTATTGCAAGAGCAGATTATGGTGTACAAAGTTACTGCATTGTGGATAATTCCATTTTTTTCAGCGCTTATGTGGAAAAGACTGCAGATGGAAAATGGTACAGCCGTATTTATAAAACGGATCTGAATGGGAAAGAGAAAAAGGTAGTCAGCGGTATTTTTCCAGGAGCTGTTTTTAATCTCTACTATTTTGAAAGCCAGGGAGAAATATATGGAGAGTATCATCCGAAGATCTGGGAAAATGCGTATGGTGTAGTGGTCAATGTAAAGCAGGATGGTACTATTTATGCAGTAAAAGACACTTCGGAAAGAACGGGAAAGAAAGTTACAGGAAATGATATGATCGAGATCCTGGCACTTCAGGATGGGAAGATGATCGGTTATTGGCATGACTGCAACTGGAGCAGAACTGGTGGGATCACAAGTGTACTTTGGAGTTTACCGGTTTCCCTGGATGTTTCGGCAAAAACGAGAGTTGAAACAGTGGAAGAGATCAAAGAAGAGGAAACAGGGACCAGCGTAGAAGAAACTACTACAACAACTGCAGAAAAAATCGTTCCTGTAACGCCGACACATAGTTCGGTGTCACCTGTAGAGACAGGAAAGGTGCATCCGTCCGTAAATCCAACAGAAGTTGTGATCGGAACAGATGCACCTGGAAAACGAGTAGAAGAGACTACGGTAGCGACCGCGCCTATTGCACCGGCGACAACGGCTGCTGAAACAACAGCAGAAGAAATTAAGATCGTGCCGTTATCATAAAAAGCACCGGAAGCAAGTTTGGAGAAAATTTAATGAACATCTTCCTCATCAAAATCAACTACAACGTAAAATCCCCGTGAATTTTCACGGACATCTTTTACAATGCCATATTCGGATTTAATGCGGTCTCTGGCGGCGAAGCAGCCGGACATGGCTACAGCAGGATCAATAATGTAGCTGTAGCTGCTGGTTCCTTCCCGTTCGATGATCTTTACTTTGTCACCGGCGCTTACAAGACCGGGGCGTTCCATTTTAAATTCAACGGTTCTCATGATAAGGTCAAGCCTTCTTTCTTTTAGATGTTTAAATGGATAAATGTCTGCCCACTTCTTCACAGACCTGGCGGATATAGTCGCTTAAACTGCCGCCCTGACAGCCTGCGATAAAGTGATTGCAGCGATTTACGGGGATAAGTATTTTGTAGGCGCTGCTGGAGCTTACAGCGGTTGCCATAGCAGCAGTGATCTCCCCCATCAGGGAGTCTGCCATAACAATACCAATAGGCCCGATGATCAGATCCGCGTTTCTGGCATTGACGATCACAGGATTTTCGCCGGTGGCTCCATAAGAGGCACCGGCTTTTAACATGGCAGAGGTTGCAATGCTGTTGGTGCCAATGGCGTAAAGTTCGAGTTCGGGATAGCTGCTTTTTAACTGTTCGATCACAGCTTTTCCCATTCGGCCGCCCTGGCCATCTATGATAACGATCTTCATAGGTTGTCTTCCTCCTTTATAATCTCTTTTATGGATTACGGTTGTTGTTCTCGGAAAGTGGAGAAATGATAAATCAGAGTATATCTTATCAGAAATACAGCGGAAAGGGAATAAGAGGATTGATTGTATCTTGACAAAAATGGCTTAAATGTTATAATCAAGGTTAGCAGAAATGCAAAAGGCATTGAAGGAACCAGTAATCTGATGAAAGCAGACAGAGAGCAGCCGGTTGGTGGAAAGGCGCATGTGGGAGACAGATGAATACCAGTCCTGAGCCGTATCAGGGAACTTGAAGAAGGGAAATGATACCGTACCCCGCGTTAAGGGATGAATGAGTGAAAATCAAGGTGGAACCGTGTATATGCACCCTTGGACATAGAGATGTGTCCAGGGGTTTTTTAATACCTGAAAACCTTATAGGACATATCCAAAAGATCTAAAAACGCGTTTTAAAGCGAAAGGAGTTTACCATGAAGATTATTTTACCAGACGGAAGTGTTGAAGAAGCAAAAGACGAATTAAGAGCCATCCGCCACACTGCTTCCCATGTACTGGCACAGGCAGTAAAGAGACTGTATCCAGAGACCAAGCTGGCAATCGGACCGGCTATTGATGACGGATTTTACTATGACTTTGACAGAGAAGGCGGATTTACCCCGGATGATCTGGAAAAGTTAGAGGCTGAGATGAAGAAGATCGTTAAGGAGAACCTGGCATTAAAGCCATTCGTTCTGCCTAGAGACGAAGCAATTAAATTTATGCAGGAAAAGGGCGAGCCTTACAAGGTAGAGCTGATCGAAGATCTTCCAGAAGGCGAGACAATCAGCTTCTATCAGCAGGGCGATTTCGTAGACCTGTGCGCAGGACCACATATCCTGTATACAAAGGGCATCAAGGCATTTAAGCTGACCAGCATTGCAGGTGCTTACTGGAGAGGTAGCGAGAAGAACAAGATGCTGACCAGAATTTATGGTACTGCATTTGCAAAGAAAGAAGACCTGGAAGCTTACTTAACCATGATGGAAGAGGCTAAGAAGCGTGACCACAGAAAATTAGGCAAGGAATTAGGACTGTTCATGTTTGCAGAAGAGGGACCTGGTTTCCCATTCTTCCTTCCAAAGGGCATGACCTTAAAGAATACCCTGATCGACTACTGGCGTGAGATCCACTTAAGAGAAGGCTATCAGGAAGTTTCTACTCCTGTTATCTTAAGCCGTAAGCTGTGGGAGACCTCCGGTCACTGGGATCATTATAAAGAGAACATGTATACAACCGTTATTGATGACGAAGACTATGCTATTAAGCCAATGAACTGTCCAGGCGGTATGCTGGTATACAAGTCCCAGCCTCGTTCCTACCGCGACCTGCCATTAAGAGTTGGTGAGTTAGGTCTGGTACATCGTCATGAGAAGAGCGGACAGCTTCACGGTCTGATGCGTGTACGCTGCTTCACCCAGGATGATGCACATATCTTCATGACCCAGGATCAGATCACTGACGAGATCAAGGGCGTTACAAGACTGATCAATGAAGTTTACTCTCAGTTTGGATTTGATTATTTCGTAGAGCTTTCTACCAGACCAGAAGATTCCATGGGATCTGATGAAGATTGGGAGATGGCAACAAACGGCCTGAGAAATGCACTGGATGAAATGGGCTTAAAGTACATTGTAAATGAAGGCGACGGCGCATTCTACGGACCTAAGATCGACTTCCACTTAAGAGACTCTATCGGACGTACCTGGCAGTGTGGTACCATTCAGCTTGACTTCCAGCTTCCACAGCGTTTTGAGGCTGAGTATGTAGCAGAAGATGGTACTAAGAAGCGTCCTATTATGATCCACCGTGTATGCTTCGGTTCTATCGAGCGTTTCATCGGTATCCTGATCGAGCATTTCGCTGGCAAGTTCCCAGTATGGCTGGCTCCTGTTCAGGTTAAGGTTATTCCTGTATCAGAAAAGTCCATGGAATATGCCCAGGGTGTGTATGATCAGTTAAAAGCAGCTGGTATCCGTACAGAGTTAGACCGTAAGGATGAGAAGGTTGGATACAAGATCCGTCAGGCTCAGTTAGAGAAAGTTCCGTTCATGCTGGTATTAGGTGAGAAGGAAGCAGCAGAAGGCAAGATCACTGTAAGAAGCCGTGACAAGGGCGACCTTGGTGTTGCTGATCTTAGCACATTTATCGCAGATGTTAAGAAAATGACTGAAACAAGAGAAAAATAATGTTACAGTTCAGCCATGACATCTTCTTGTTTCCATATTCATGAAAACAAGAACTGCAACAAAATAATAAATAAGCTGTTTTAGGCAGCCAATCCCCTGCAGAGACTTTATAACAGGTATAAGGCCCTTGCAGGGGATTTTTTCAATAGTGCTTTAACATTCGGGGAAGGAAAAAATGAAAATTGCAGTGATCGGATATACCGGCTCCGGTAAATCGGTGCTGGCAGCAAAACTGGGCAAGATCCTTGGCTGTCCGGTGCTCCATTTGGACAAACTTCAGTTTGAAGCAGGCTGGAAGGAGCGAAAGGAAGCAGAAGGGAACCGGCTTTGTGAGCAGTTTTTAGAGGAAAATAAAGAGCGTGGCTGGGTCATTGACGGAAATTACGAAAAATTCTGTCAGAAAAGGCGGATGAAAGAAGCAGACCTGATCATTTTTATGGATTATCCAAGATGGATCTGTCTGTGGCAGGCGCTGCGCCGTTATTACAGATACAAAGGCCATACCAGAAAAAGCATGGCAGATGGCTGTATAGAAAAGATGGATAAAGAATTTATCTTATGGATCCTGAAAAATGGACGCAGCCGGGAAAAGAAGGAAGATTATAAACGGGTGGGAGCACAGTATCCGGATAAATTCATCCAGGTGAGAAACCGCCGTCAGCTGCGTGCTACAGTGATCCGCCTTTTGCAGCTGCAAAATGAAAAAGGGCTTTACGCGGGAACCGGGAGCAGAAAAAGGTGAAAAAAGAGGAACTTCTCATTGAACGTTTAAAAAAGTACCGGAGATTGGATATGTATCCCTTTCATATGCCGGGACATAAGCGGGCAGAAGGTATAAAACTGTCCTTTCCAGATCCATTTTCTGTGGATATAACAGAGATTGACGGTTTTGACAATCTTCATCATCCAGAGGGGATTTTAAAAGATTCCATGGAATGGGCATCCAGCCTTTACGGTTCTGACCGCACATGGTATCTTGTAAATGGAAGTACCTGTGGGCTGCTGTCCGCAATCAGTGCGGCGGTTTCTCACGGGGGAAAGATACTGGTCAGCCGGAACTGCCATAAGGCGGTGTATCATGGGATCTATTTAAATCATCTGGAAGCAGTTTATGTTTATCCACAGCCAGTTCCCGGATTGGGGATACAGGGCGGAATTTTGCCGGAAGATGTGGAAAACGCATTAAAAAATGATCCTGATATCCAGGCAGTGCTGATCGTGTCACCTACGTATGACGGGATCGTTTCGGATGTGGAAGCCATTGCAAAGATCGTCCATAAAGCAGGTCTTCCGCTGATCGTAGATGAGGCCCATGGTGCTCACTTTGCCTATGGGGATGCATTTCCAAAGTCAGCTCTTGAACTGGGAGCAGATGCAGTGATCCAGAGTGTGCATAAAACACTGCCAAGTCTTACCCAGACGGCGCTGCTCCATGTGAAAAATAACAGGCCGGATGGTGGATGCTATCTGGATGTGAAAAAGGTAGAGCGTTATCTGCAGATCTATCAGAGCAGCAGTCCTTCTTATGTGCTTATGGCGTCCATTGAGAACAGCATTTTTCTTATGGATCAGTATAGAAAAGAAGGTAAAGTGGCTGAATTTGAAGCTGCTTTGCTTAAGATACGAAAAAAACTGGGAAAAATGAAGCCCCTGCGCCTGGTAGAATGGGACCTGAGGGGAACAGCAGGGATTTTTGATGTGGATATTTCCAAGATCGTTGTTTCAGTAAGAGGCAGCGGGCTTACCGGAGAAATGCTTTCCCAGATCTTAAGGGACAAGTATCATCTGGAAATGGAAATGTGCGGTGCTGATTATGTAACGGCCATTGCAGCCATTGGAGACAGCAAAAAGGGGCTGAAACGTCTGAAAAAGGCATTACTTGAAATTGACAAAGAACTGGAAAAAAATGGAAATATCTGCAATGATGATCCTGATGAAAATGTTTACAGCCGTCATGCAAAGCAGGTGATGCCTGTTTTTAAAGCAATGGATGGGGAAAAGGAAGCAGTGCCTTTAAAAGAAAGCTGCGGCCGCATCTGTGGGGAATTTGCCTATATTTATCCGCCGGGTATCCCGCTGTTAGCGCCGGGAGAGCAGATCACAGAAGAAATACTGGAAACATTACAGGATTATATAAAAAAAGATCTGCCGGTCCAGGGACTGGAAGATACAGACCTTGTCACCATACAGGTAATGGCATTATCAGGTGGCAGGTCCGTTTAAAAAGAAAGAGAAAGATGGAAACATAATGGGAAAGATTTATTATGTAATGGGAAAAAGTGCCTCAGGTAAGGACACCATTTACAAACGTCTGGTAAAGGAACTGCCAGAACTTGGAACAGTCCGCATGTACACCACCAGGCCCATCCGTGATGGGGAGACCAATGGGGTGGAGTACATTTTCACCGATGAGAAGCAGCTTCAGGCTATGAAGGATGCAGGTAAAGTGATCGAATGCCGCACTTATGATACCATTTACGGGCCGTGGAGTTATTTTACGGCAGATGACGGGCAGATCGATCTGGGATCCGGCAGTTATCTGATGATGGGAACATTGGAGTCTTATGAAAAGCTCTGCAGTTATTATGGGGCAGAGGTCATGGTCCCTTTATATATCCATGTGGAAGACGGTGAACGTCTGCAGCGGGCATTAAACAGAGAAAAAACGCAAAAAGTGCCAAAGTATGCGGAAATGTGCCGAAGGTTCTTAGCTGATGAAAAGGACTTTGCAAAAGAACGTCTGGATCAGTGCGGGATCAGAAAACAATATGAAAATACCGGGCTTGAACCGTGTATAGAAGAAATCATAAAGGACATTTTGTGTAACGAAGGAAAGGAGAAACAGATGTTAAAGAAAATTGGATTTATTGGCGTTGGCATTATGGGAAAATCCATGGTGCGCAATCTGATGAAGGCTGGTTATGAGGTTTCTATTTATACCAGAACAAAGTCAAAGGTGGAGGATGTGATCGCAGAGGGCGCTGTATGGTGTGATACAGTGGCAGACTGCTCCAAAGGCAGAGATGTGGTCATTACCATTGTTGGATATCCTAAGGATGTAGAGGAAGTATATTTCGGGGAAAATGGTATCCTTGAAAATGCAGATAAAGGCACTTATGTGATCGACATGACCACTACAAGCCCGAAGTTGGATCAGCAGATCTATGAGGAAGCAAAGAAGCGGGGGCTTCATGGCTTAGATGCCCCTGTAACCGGCGGTGACAGCGGTGCAAAGGCGGGAACACTGACAATTTTAGTAGGCGGTGATAAAGAGGACTTTGATACCTGTCTGCCTGTATTTGAGGCAATAGGAAAGGCTATCAACTACGAAGGAAAGTCCGGAAACGGACAGCACACCAAGATGTGTAATCAGATCGCCATTGCTGGTGCTTTAGCAGGTGCGTGTGAAGCTATGGTCTATGCAAAGAATGCAGGACTGGACGTAGATGTAATGCTTAAATCTATTTCCACAGGTGCTGCAGGAAGCGCCCAGATGAATAATGTAGCTTCCAAGGCAGCAAAAGATGACTATGCACCGGGCTTTTTCTTAAAGCATTTTATCAAGGATATGAGCCTTGCAGATGAGGAAGCATCCGAAAGAGGAACCAAATTAGATGTGTTAGAGGATGTTCTTGGAATTTGTAAAAAACTGGAAGAGGAAGGCATGGGAGATCTGGGAACCCAGGCGCTGATCAAGCATTATAAGTGGTAAAATACAGGTGCTCTGTCTGTGCAGAACAGGGTAATATAAGGTAAAAATATTGTAACAGAAAAAATCGACAGATGAAAACAGGACCGTTGTAAATAGACGTAGTAATAGTAAGAAGTTAGCTGCGTTTATGACAGGACGGTCCTGTTTTATTGTTGATGTATGTGTATTATGCACATATAAATATAAAATATGACATAAAAACTATACAAAAGTTCAGAATAACACAACAAAAGTTAGAATAACAAATGGAAAAATGCATAATAAAATTATATAATAACATCATCAGGAGTGAAAAGTTACGGTACATGCTATATGATCTGTAACGAAAACTCCAAAGAACGTGAGAAGCAGTTTTCAGACTGCAAAATTTATTTAAGTCCCGGTGAGACCGGGAACGATGTACCGGGAGGGTACATAGAAAAGGAGAGGTGTATATGAAAAAAAGATTTGCAGCAGCGTCACTGGCAGCCATGATGGTACTGAGTATGACCGCATGTGGAGGCGGAAACACCGCTACTACCGCAGCACCGGCAGAGACCAAGGCAGAGGAAACAACAGCAGCAGAAGCTAAGGAAGAGTCTAAAGAAGAAGCAAAAGAGTCTGAGGCAACCGCTGAGAAAGCTCCGGAAGATTACTCCGGTACCGTAGTTGTATATTCTCCTCATGATGCAGATCCGTTAAATGCAGGTGTGAACCTGTTCATGGAGAAGTATCCAAATGTTAAGGTAGAAGTAGTAGCAGCCGGAACCGGCGAGCTGTGCAACCGTATTGCAGCTGAGTCTGCTAACCCGATCGCTGATGTACTCTGGGGCGGCGGTGCTGACTCCTTGGCAGCATTTAAGGATTACTTCGCACCATATGTTTGTGCAAATGATGATGTAATTGCAGAAGAGTACAAAGACCCGGATGACAAGTGGATCGGTGAAAGCCCACTGCCAATGGTACTGTTCTACAATAAAGATCTGATCGAAAAAGACGGAATGACCATTCCGGAAACCTGGGAAGATCTGACAAAGCCTGAGTGGAAGGGCAAAATTGCATACTGCCTGCCATCTAAATCCGGTTCTGCTTACACCCAGTTATGTACTATGATCCTGGGCCATGGCGGCAAGGAAGATGGATGGGATTTCATCAAGAAACTGTATGACAACCTGGATGGAAAGATCGTTGACTCTTCAGGTAAGTGCCATAAGATGGTAGCTGACGGTGAGTTCTATGTAGGTCTTACTCTTGAGAAAGCAGCTGTTCAGTACAAGGATGATCCTTCTGTTGGATTTGTATATCCAAAGGATGGAACCAGTGCAGTTCCGGATGGTGTAGCTCTTGTTAAGGGATGCCCGAATGAAGAAAATGCAAAACTGTTCATCGACTTCGTTACCTCTAAAGAGTGCCAGACAGAGCAGAGCGAGAACTGGGGACGTCGTCCTGTAAGAAGTGATATGGACGTTGCAGATGGACTGGCAAAGCTGAGCGACCTGGTATTAGTTGATTATGACTTTGACTGGGCTGCAAATGAAAAAGAGTCCATTATTGAACACTTCAATGATATTATGGTAGATTAATCTTTCTGAAATGAAAGTAACGGGAAACAAATAATAGAAAGACTGCCTGGCCCTGGCGGGCGGGCAGTCTTTCGCATATATAAGGAATGTAAAAAGTGGGAGTGTCTTCCAGAAAAGCGGTTGCAGAAAGATTTTGAGAGGACATTGAACAAAAAGGAGGACCAGATATATGAGCCATGCAGTGATCATTAAAAATGCCGTGAAAAAATACGGTGATTTTACAGCATTAAACGGAGTAAGCCTGGATATTAAACAGGGAGAATTTTTTACCCTTTTAGGGCCGTCCGGATGCGGAAAAACCACCCTTCTGCGTATGATCGCAGGATTTAATACAGTAGACGGAGGAGAGATCTGTTTTGATGACCGGGTGATCAACAATCTGGAGGCTCATAAGAGAGACATAGGTATGGTCTTCCAGAACTATGCGATTTTCCCACATCTGACAGTGGCTGAAAATGTAGCATACGGCCTGAAAGCGAAAAAGTGTCCAAAGGATCAGATCCCTGGAAAAGTAGAAGAGGCCCTGGAACTGGTGCAGATCGGCAAGTTAAAGGACAGAAAACCAAATGAACTTTCCGGCGGACAGCAGCAGCGAGTCGCTTTAGCAAGAGCTTTCGTTATTGAACCTGGTGTTCTGTTGATGGACGAACCACTGTCTAACCTGGATGCAAAGCTGCGTGTGCAGATGAGAACGGTTATTAAGAAGCTGCAGCGCAGACTGGGAATTACTACGATTTATGTAACCCATGACCAGGAAGAGGCACTGGCTATTTCCGACCGGATCGCTGTTATGAAGGAAGGAAATATTATGCAGGTGGGAACTCCTGAAGAGATCTATAAAAAGCCGGAAAATACCTTTGTAGCCGGATTTATCGGTGTTTCCAACTTTGTAGAGTGTGATGTTAAGGGAGATGACCCAAATCAGGCAGTGCTGGATATTAAGGGAGAGTGTTCTATTACCTGTACCTTAAAGAAGCCATTTACCGGTAAGGGAATTATTTCCGCAAGACCGGAGCAGCTGTTCTTTGACGATAAAGAGGGACTGCCGGGAACCATTATCATTTCCACTTTCTTAGGTGACTTCATTGAATATGAGATCCTGTTGGATAATGGACAGACCGTACAGTTAAATGAGTATACAAAAGATGTACATGAACTTCGCCCGGACGGACAAAAGGTAAAGGTAAACTTTGACATCCGCGCCGTAGGTGTATATGATTCAGCGACCCAGGAGGTGATCTCATGGTAGGTTCCGGAAAGAAGTTAGACTTCTGGTTCTGGGTGAAAGTGGCAGTTGTGGGATTTATGCTGGTATTTCTGATCTATCCCTTCTGTACCCTGATCACCCGAAGCTTTTTCTCAACCAAGGTGGACGGCTTTACCTTTGAGAACTATATCCGATTTTTCACAAAGAAATATTATTATTCCGCATTGGGAAGAAGTATTTTTGTATCTGTGGTAACAACGATCACCACACTGGTTGTAGGTGTTCCCATTGCCTATGTAATGTCCCGTTATAATGTATGGGGCAAGCAGTTCATCCATATTTTTATCATCATGAGCCTTATGAGCCCGCCATTTATCGGCGCCTACAGCTGGATCATGTTGTTTGGACGTTCTGGTCTGGTGACAAATATGTTTTCCCAGTTTGGTATCCATCTTCCAAGTATTTACGGAAAACTGGGTATCATCCTAGTATTTACTTTTAAGCTGTTCCCTTATGTTTATCTGTATACCTCCGGTGCTATGGGAAGCATCGACTCCAGTCTGGAAGAGGCTGCAGAGAACCTGGGAAGCAACAAGCTTCGCAGACTTTGGACCATTACACTGCCGGTAGTCCTTCCGTCTATTGCAGCCGGTGCCATTATGGTATTTATGACCAGTCTGGCAGACTTTGGTACTCCAATGCTCATCGGCGAAGGTTATATGGTACTTCCTGTTCTTGTATATAATGAGTACATGAGTGAGATCGGCGGAAATGCCCACCTGGCAAGTGCTCTTTCTGTAGTAGTAGTATTCTGTTCTACCACAGTCCTTCTGGTGCAGAAGCATTTTGTTACAAAGAAGAACTATGTAATGACTGCCATGCGTCCGCCAAAGGAAGAGGAACTTCACGGAGTAAAGCGTTTCCTGGCAACATTCCCGGTTATGCTGGTTACATTTATCGGTATCCTTCCTCAGATCGTAGTTATCGTCAGCAGCTTTATCAAGAGCGACTTTACAGGATTTAAGAAAGGCTTCAGCCTGGGAAGCTATATTACGATTTTTAACCGTCTGTGGACCAATATCCGCAATACCTTTGTATTTTCAACCATTGCCATTATATTTATCATCATTATTGGTATGCTGATCTCCTATATCGTTGTGCGCCAGAAGGGCTTTGCAGGACAGTTAATGGATCTGCTGATCATGTTCCCATTCGTAATTCCAGGCGCAGTTCTTGGTATCAGCCTGATCGTGGCATTTAACAAGGAACCTGTGATCCTTACAGGAACCGCAGTGATCATGATCATTGCCTTTGTTGTACGAAAACTGCCTTATACGGTACGTTCCGGCAGTGCTTTCTTACAGCAGATGGATCCAAGCGTAGAAGAAGCGTCTATCAGTCTTGGAGTATCACCTATGCAGACATTTATCAAGGTGACAGCAAGATTAATGGCACCTGGCGTATTATCCGGTGCGATCTTAAGCTGGATCACCTGTATCAATGAGCTGTCTTCCAGTGTTATGCTTTACGGCGGCAAGACCAGTACCATTTCTGTAGCTATTTATACAGAGGTTGTAAGAAACAGCTTTGGTACAGCGGCAGCGCTGGCATCTATTTTGACCGTAAGTACAGTTATTTCTCTGCTTATCTTCTTAAAGGTAAGTAAGGGTAAGGTATCGATCGTTTAATTTGTTTCATACTGCAACATGAAAACAGTGCCTGCGCCTCTGGCGCAGGCTTTGTAAGTCTATGTATATTGAAAAGATGGGAGGAACACACAAATGGTAAAATTTGGAACTGGCGGCTGGCGTGCGATCATCGGAGAAGAGTTTACCAAGGAAAATATACAGAAGCTGACCTTAGCCATGTGCCTGAAAATGAAGGCAGAGCATAAGGACACAAAAAGTGTGGTCATTGGTTATGACCGCCGTTTCCTTTCCAAAGAGGCTGTGATCTGGGCATGTCAGATCCTTGGAAAAGAAGGTATCCATGTACAGTTTGTAAACCGCAGCGCACCAACGCCTCTGTTAATGTTTTATGTGATGAAACATGAACTGGACTATGGAATGATGGTCACAGCCAGCCATAATCCGGCGATCTACAATGGTATCAAGGTGTTTACATATGGCGGAAGGGATGCAGATGAGATCCAGACAAAGGACATTGAAAAATGGCTGTTGGAAGCAGAAAAACTGTATACACCATGTCATGAAGAGGATGGGCAGATGCCGCCGCCAAGTTATACAGAACTGGTAAAACAGGGCATTGTAGAAGAAATCAATCCAATGAATGAATATCTGGATAATATCTTATCTGTGATCAATGTAGATGCGATCAGAAAGAGAGATTTAAGGGTAGCAGTTGACCCCATGTATGGTGTCAGCCTGACGGCTTTAAGTACTATTCTGGCAGTTGCAAGATGTACGGTAGAGACCATTAATGCCCAGCATGATACGCTGTTTGGAGGCAAGATGCCGGCACCTGCGGAAGATACCCTTAAGAACCTGCAGAATTATGTGCTGGACCGCTACTGCGATATTGGTATTGCGACAGACGGTGACGCGGACCGGTTAGGTGTTATTGACGATAAGGGACATTATCTTCACGCCAACCAGATCTTAGTTATGCTGTATTATTATCTTCTGAAATATAAGGGTTGGCGGGGCGATGCAGTACGAAACCTGGCTACCACCCATATGTTGGACAAGGTGGCTGAAAGCTTTGGCCAGAAGTGTTATGAAGTGCCTGTAGGCTTTAAGTATATTTCTGCAAAGATGCAGGAGACAGATGCCATTATTGGCGGTGAGTCTTCCGGTGGCCTGACTGTAAAAGGTCATATCCATGGAAAAGACGGTATCTATGCAGCAAGCCTTCTGGTAGAAATGATCGCAGTGACCGGTAAGAGCCTTTCTGAGATCGTAAAGGATATTGAGGACCAGTACGGTGAGACTCATATGGAAGAGCGCAGCTACCGTTTTACAGCAGAGGAAAAGGCACGTATACAGAAAGTGCTGTTAGAAGAGCAGAAACTGCCGGAACTGCCATTTGAGGTATCCCGTGTTTCTTATCAGGACGGCTGCAAGGTCTACTTTAAAAATGGCGGCTGGGTAAGCGCCAGATTTTCCGGTACAGAGCCGTTACTTCGTATCTTCTGTGAAATGGAAAAAGAGGAAGATGCAGTCCGGGCCTGCGTAGTGTTTGAGAGGTTTTTGGGGCTGTAAAAGTGTGGAAATGGAACGGTTTTTCTGGTATACTGATGGAACGAACAAACCGTCCGCATTAGCGGACAATAGAGCGCGTCAGCGCGTGTTTGCGAGTCTAAAAAATACAAGGGGCACCGCAGCATGTATACAGGAAAAGCAGACAGAAATGCAGTATATAAAACACATAAATTTTTCAACAGGGAATGCAAAAAAGGGCGTTCCCTGTTCTTTTTATCTGTCATATCTGCAGCTGCAATATTGGCTGGAACAGTTCTTACAGGCTGCAGCCGGGCTGATGATCTGGTGCAGGAACAGACAGAAACGGAGAACTATGCCCTGACCGTATTTACTGCCCAGGAAAGGAAAGAATGGGAGCCGGTGATCAAGGAAGTTGAGGAGCGTACCGGCTGGAATGTAAGGGTGGAAACAGGCTCTGCAAAGGAGATGCTTTCCCAGCTAGAAAAAGAGGAAGCAGACTGGGATGTGGCCTTTGGGGTCAGTGCGGACGCCTTAGAGGAAGGCAAAGAGTACTGGCAGACAGGCAAAGATGCCTGGACCGGATATTCAGCGGTATCTTTTGTTATTTTATATAATACCAATGTAGTGACCTACAGAGAGCTGCCTACAGGATGGGACAGCTTGTTAGAACCACGGTGGAAAGGCCGTGTGGCAGTGCCGGATCCCCTTAAATCGGATATGGCTGCTTCTGTTCTCACAGAGGCGGCAAAAAACAGCGAAAAAGAAGAATTTCTGGACCTCTTAGCGGAAAATATGCAGTATCAGATGCCGGAGACCTTTAAAGAGGTGGAACAGGGCATTTCTGACGGCCGCTATTCTATTGGCGTTACCTCAGAAGAGGCAGCGAAAGCGATGCTGGCTGCAGGTCAGGACGTAGATTACATTGATCCGGAAGAAGGAGAATGTTTCTTTGAAGACGGAACTGCGATCCGGAAAAGAACCCCAAATCTGGATGCTTCTGAAGCATTTGTAACCTACACTACCTGTGATGATACAAAATGGCTTTTACGGACCCAGCTTTTACGCCAACCGGCAGAAGATGTTTCTGCAGAGAATGACCGGTCAGATGAAGAGCTGAAACAGAGATATTCCAGACAGCAGGAAGTTTTAAATTTCTGGAAGCTTATTATGGAAGAAAAGTCTGGTTCAGCCCATGAACAGGAACAGTAATAAAGAAGGCAGGGAAAAAGATGAAGATATTAAATAAGCTTTCATTTCATAAAAAGATCTTTCTTGCCTGTCTGCTGACGGCACTGGTGCCTTTATTGTGCTCCAGTGTGGTTATGATCCGGCTGTTTACGGCAGCACTTGACCGGCAGAATTTAGATGAGGGGCGGACTCAGATCACAAAGGCAGAGGCAAGACTGGAAGCAGTTTTTGAAAAATGCGAGGAAGCCTGCAAGACCATTGCCACGGATAAAAAGACGGCCCGGATCATGATCGAAAAAAGTGAAGCAGATCATCAGAGGGAAATGTACTTATCCTTATATCAGGCCACCCAGGAAACCTCAGGATATGCCCGGTTTTCTATTTATGATTCAGGAGGACATCTGCGCTATACGACGGATACAGAGGGGAAGGAAAAAGACCTGCCTGTATTCTGGGGGCTTTTAAGAAAGGCTTCCAGAACGGATGATATTGTATATTACAGGACTGATCCGGATCTTTCTATTACGGACGGGGACATTCTGCTTCAGGGTGCAAGACCGCTGTATACAGAAGGCGGTGCAAAAACCGGCTATATTGTTTTTGATTTTACAAGGGAAAACCTGGATGATCTTTTAGGGGCAGAGGTGTCATCTGGGGATGTGCTGCTGCTTTTAGATACCCATAAACGGACGGTGTACTGCTCTGGACAGGACAAGAGCCAGGTTCAGACAGGTGACATGATCGAAAAGATACTGGAAAACAGGAAAATGTCCGATGCAGGCCATGACAGGGAACAGTATCTGGTAAGCCATGGAGGAAAAACTGGCTTTTATTTTCTCTTATGCCGCCAGGCGCCTATGAGCCAGCCAGCTGTGCAGACTATGTGGACCGTCAGCCTATGCCTGTCAGCGTTGGGATTATTCCTCTGCCTGGCTGTATCAGGCGTACTTACAGGCAGTATTGCCCGCCCGGTACAGACATTAGATGAAGCTATGGAAAAAGTGAAAAAGGGTGATCTTTCTATCCGTATCCATACCCAGTCCAATGATGAAATGGGACGTCTTACCCGCAGCTTTAACCAGATGACAGAAGATCTGGGCCGGTATCTGGAAGATAAGGTGCAGAGGCAGAAGGACCTGAATGAAACAACATTAAAATTATACCAGACCCAGTTAAATCCCCATTTTCTCTATAACACGCTGGACACCATCAAATGGGAAGCAAGGATCCGCCAGGTGCCACGGATCGCAGTGCTGGCGGAAAATCTGGCGATCATATTGCGAAAAAGCATTTCCAGTAAGCCGTTTATCCCGTTAAGAGAGGAACTGGAGACCATTGACAGCTATGTAGAAGTGCAGAAGATCCGCTTTACAGGCCGGTTCTTGTGTGAAAAGGAGATACCGGACCAGTTAGAGGAGTGCCTGGTGCCGAAAATGATCTTACAGCCGTTGGTTGAAAATGCTATTATTCATGGGCTGGAAGGCTGTGAAAATGGATATATCTGTATTTATGCAGGCCGTGAAGGAGATGTTTTAAATATTTCCATTACCGATGACGGCCGTGGCATGAGCCCGGAGATATTGGCCTGGATCAACAGTCCGGAACCGGAGAAGCGGGACGGACATCTGGGGCTTTATAATATTATGAGGATACTAAAATTATATTATGGAAATGAATATGGCCTGAAGGCAGAAGTGACAGAAGATGGAACAACTGTCACTTTGAGACTGCCGGATGTTCGCTCGGGATCTTTTGGTGCCGAAAGACCCTGAGAGGACATCTTAGAAAGGAGGGGGACGATGTATAAAGTAGTAGTGGTAGAAGATGAAGAGATTGCCAGAAAAGGCATTATATTTACCATTAACTGGGATGCATTAAACTGTATGATCGCCGGGGAAGCTGCCAATGGGGAAGAAGGGGCAGAGGTGATCCGCCGCCTTTCACCGGATATTATCGTTACAGACCTGAAAATGCCCCGTATGGACGGCGTGGAAATGATCGCAAAGCTGCGGGAACAGGGAAACAGGGCGAAATTTATTATCCTGACGGCTTATGGGGATTTTAAATATGCCCAGAGTGCGGTGAAGCTGGGAGTCAGCGATTATCTGTTAAAGCCATTAAAGGACGGTGATCTGGAGCAGGCAGTGACCCGGATCATCGACCAGTTAGAAGAAGGAGACCGGCTCCGGCAGAAAGAAGAGGAAGAAACGCCTATTTTCCGGTTTAATGCAGACAGAAAAGCAAAAAATAAGTATGTAGAGCAGGCGATCAAACAGATCCGTGAACATTATAAAGAAGATATCAATATCAGTACAGTGGCAGAGCAGCTGCAGATCAGCGAAGGCTATTTAAGCCGTGTGTTCAAAAAAGAGACAGATTATACATTTACCACCTATCTTTCTTATTACCGCATGAAAGTGGCAATGGAACTGTTAAAAGAGGGAAATTTAAAGGTATATGAAGTAGCAGATGCTGCGGGCTATTCAGATACAGCCTATTTCAGCGCCCAGTTTAAGAAAATAGTGGGGATCGCGCCTTCTGAGTATCAGGATCGGGTAAGAGAGCACTAGGCGGCTGGTCATGGAGCCTGTGAATGGTAATTGCACTGGAGATTTTTGCACCTGGAAAAAGTGTGTACAGGAAAAAGTAATTATGTTATCATAGTGATAAGATCGTGAGAGCACAAAGTGCAGAGCATCCGGTAACAAACAAGGTACTGGGGGAGGTGGCCACATGCTTGAATTTAAAGACATCTTAGGACATGAACAGATCAAAGAACATTTTCAGAATGCGGCAGCAACGGGGAAAGTTTCCCACGCTTATATTCTAAGCGGCGAAGAAGGAATGGGAAAAAAGACCCTTGCAAATGCCTTTGCCATGACTCTTCTCTGTGAAGAAGGAGGCAGAGAGCCCTGTATGCAGTGTCATGCCTGCAAGCAGGTCCTGTCAGGAAACCACCCGGATCTGATCTATGTAACACATGAAAAACCGGCCAGTATGGGTGTAGATGATATCCGTGAGCAGATCAATGATACCATTATGGTGCGTCCTTACAGCAGCCAGTATAAGATCTATATTGTAGATGAAGCGCAGAAAATGACGGTGCAGGCCCAGAATGCTCTTTTAAAGACCATAGAAGAGCCACCGGCCTATGCAGTGATCATGCTTTTGACTACAAACCAGGATGCATTTTTACAGACCATTCTTTCACGGTGTGTGCAGCTGAAACTGAAACCATTAAAAGACTCTGTTGTGAAGACTTATCTGGAAGAAAAGCTTCAGGTAAAGGACATTCAGGCAGAAATATACAGTGCATTTGCAAGAGGAAATCTGGGCAAAGCAATTCATCTGGCCCAGTCAGAGGACTTTAAGATGATGTATGAAGAGATTTTAAAGCTGTTAAAGGAAATCAAGGAAATGGATATTTCCCAGCTTTTGGATGTGATCCGCAAATTAAAAGATGACAATACGGATATTAAGGAATGTCTGGATTTTATGCAGATGTGGTACCGTGATATCCTGATGTATAAAACTACCAAAGATTTAAACCTTCTCATTTTCAAGGATGAGTTTTCCGCAGTGAAGAAGGCGGCGTCTTTAAGCAGTTATGAAGGGCTGGAACAGATCTTAGGGGCCATTGACAAGGCCAGAGTCCGTTTAGATGCCAATGTAAATATGGAACTGGTCATGGAGCTTTTACTTCTGACCATGAAAGAGAATTAATAGAATTGTATTTTAAGGGTGTTTTAGGAAAGGAAATTAAGTAAGAGAAATGTTAACAGTAATCGGAGTGCGTTTTCGGGCTGCCGGAAAGATCTACTATTTTGATCCTGCAGACCGTCAGATAAAAATTGGGGACCATGTGATCGTAGAAACTGCCAGAGGTATTGAATACGGTTACGTAGTTCTTGGAAACAGAGAAGTAGATGAGACAAAGGTAATACCACCTCTTAAGCCGGTGATCCGTATGGCAACGGATGAGGACCGTGCCATTGAGGCAAAAAACAAAGAGAAAGAAAAAGAAGCATTTAAGATCTGCCAGGAAAAGATCAAAAAGCACAACCTGGAAATGAAGCTGATCGATGCGGAATATACCTTTGACAATAATAAGGTGCTGTTTTACTTTACAGCAGACGGAAGAATTGACTTCAGAGAGCTGGTAAAGGACCTTGCAAGTGTATTTAAGACCCGTATAGAGCTGCGCCAGGTAGGTGTGAGAGACGAGACCAAGATCATGGGTGGTATCGGCATCTGCGGAAGACCGCTGTGCTGCCATTCTTATCTGTCTGAGTTCATCCCGGTTTCTATTAAAATGGCAAAGGAGCAGAACCTGTCCTTAAATCCAACTAAGATTTCCGGCGTGTGCGGAAGACTGATGTGCTGCCTGAAAAATGAGGAAGAGACCTACGAGGTATTAAACAGCAAACTGCCGGGAATTGGTGATACAGTTACCACTGCAGACGGCCTGAGGGGAGAAGTACACAGTGTAAATGTGCTGCGCCAGACTGTAAAGGTGATCGTAGTAGTAGATAAAGACGAAAAAGAGATCCGTGAATACAAGGTAGACCAGTTAAAGTTTAAGCCCAGAAGAAAGAAGGGCAAAGGCGGCGAAAAGCAGGACGAAGCAGAGTTAAAGAAGCTGGAAGCACTGGAAAAGCGGGAAGGAAAGTCAAGGTTGAATGATAAATAGTGAAATGGAACACAGCTGGAGACAGGAAGGAAATATCCTTTTAAGGGATGATGAGCGGATCGATGATCTTCAGAGAAATCATTACGGCATCATCCAGAGAAAAGGCACCTTCTGTTTTGGGATGGATGCGGTGCTGCTGTCCGGTTTTGCAGTGGTAAAGCCAGGAGAAAAGGCGCTGGATCTGGGAACAGGAACCGGTATTATCCCCATTCTTTTAGAAGCAAAAACAGAAGGAAGGCACTTTACCGGCCTTGAGATCCAGGAAGAGTCTGCGGATATGGCCAGGAGAAGTGTGAAATACAATCACCTGGAAGAAAAGGTGGAGATCGTAACAGGAGATATCAAGGAGGCCGGAAGCAGGTTTGCACTGGCTTCTTTTGATGTAGTCACCAGCAATCCACCTTATATGAATGATGCCCACGGCATTAAAAACCCGGGAGATGCCAAGGCCATTGCCCGCCATGAGGTGCTTTGCACCTTAGATGATGTGGTAAGAGAAGGCACAAGAGTGTTAAAACCAGGGGGACGGTTTTATATGGTTCACCGCCCAAGAAGACTGATCGAGATCTTACAGACTATGAAGCAGCATGGTTTAGAGCCTAAACGGATGAAATTTGTACATCCCTATAAGGACCGGGAAGCCAATATGGTGCTGATTGAGGCAGTAAGAGGCGGCGGAGCCCTGATGAAGGTAGAAGCGCCGGTTATTGTATTTGATGAGAACGGGGAGTATTCACAGGAGATACGGACTACTTACGGGTATTAAAAAGCGCTTGCGGAGGAAAGGTACATGACAGGAAAATTATATCTGTGTGCAACACCCATCGGTAATCTGGAAGACATTACCTACCGGGTGTTAAAAACATTAAAAGAGGCAGATCTGATCGCAGCGGAAGATACAAGACACAGTATCAAGCTGTTAAATCATTTTGACATAAAAACGCCTATGACCAGTTATCATGAGTATAATAAGGTGGAAAAGGCAAAATATCTGGTAGAAAAAATGGCAGAGGGCACCAACATTGCCCTGATCACCGACGCGGGAACACCGGGAATTTCTGATCCGGGAGAAGAACTGGTAAGACAGTGCTATGAAGCAGGTATTCCGGTCACTTCTCTTCCAGGACCTGCAGCCTGTATCACCGCCCTTACCATGTCCGGGCTTCCTACCAGAAGGTTCTGCTTTGAGGCATTTCTGCCAGCAGAAAAAAGTGATAAAAAAGAGCGCCAGCGGATCCTGGAAGAACTGAAAAAAGAGACCAGGACCATGATCGTCTATGAAGCGCCTCATCATCTGGTGGCAACTTTAGAGGACCTGTACGGGGCACTGGGAAACCGGAAGATCACCATCTGCAGAGAACTTACCAAGAAGTTTGAAAGTGCCTTCCAGACTACCTTTGAAGAAGCACTGGCCCACTACGAAACAGAAGAACCAAAGGGTGAGTGTGTCATCGTCATTGCTGGAAAGCCGGTAGAAGAGATCCGTGAAGAAGAGATCCGCGCCTGGGAAGAGATGCCTATTGAAGAGCATATGGAGCATTATCTGTCACAGGGAATGGATAAAAAAGAAGCCATGAAGGCAGTTGCAAAGGACAGAGGAATATCTAAGAGAGATGTGTATCAGCAGCTGCTGTAATAAAATGTGCGTGATGCTGAAATATTCGCTCATGTTTTGTGTAATGAATTTAGAAGTAATTAAAAAAACTGCCGTAAGACCACGGATTTCATGGTCTTGCGGCAGTTTTAATTGTTTCTATGTAATTTACTCAGCTAACTTCAAACCAGCCAGCTTTGCCAGCGCCAGAATGGATGCCTTAGAAACTTTCTTTCCTTCATATTCAACCAGATCTTCTGTCCCCCCGGTGAAGATATCTGTGTTTGCTGCTTTTTTTAGGATGATGCAGTCATCCTGGACTGTGATCTCAAGGGCGTCTTTTACGTCCAGGTTCAGGCTTCTTCTCAGCTCGATAGGAAGAGTGATCCGTCCAAGCTCGTCCAGTTTTCTTATAACCCCTGTTGTTTTCATAATGAAATACCTCCTGTTTTGTTGTACTTTGCGAACCCCATACCGCTGCGATCCCTAACTTAAGGGACATCATGCATTGTTTACAATGTATAGTTAAAAAGTAGCAAATTTTGGAAATTAAGTCAATGATAAAGGGGGGATTATAAAAGAATACAGGAAAATACTGAACAGAAACGAAAAAACAGTTGATTAGATATTAAAAAAATATTTCTTGACAAAAGTTATCTATTCCTGTAGTATTACTTTGAAGTTCAAAGTATTTCTGCGGAAAGGTAAGAAAAATGACTACAAAAATTATAGGAACTGGTTCCTATGTACCGGCTCAGATCGTAACAAATGATGACCTGTCAAAGATCGTCGAAACCAATGACCAGTGGATCCGCAGCCGCACGGGGATCGGAGAGAGAAGGATCGCAACAGACGACAGTACATCAGATATGGCGGCGAAAGCAGCTGCGAGAGCCATTGAGCAGGCGGGAATTGATCCGGAGGAGATCGACCTGATCATCCTGGCTACTTCATCACCGGATTACTGCTTCCCAAATGGAGCCTGCGAGGTACAGGCGAAAGTTGGCGCAGTGAATGCAGCCTGCTTTGATATCAGTTCTGCATGTACTGGTTTCGTGTTTGCCTTAAGCACTGCACATGCCTATATTTCTTCCGGTCTTTATAAAACAGCCCTTGTGATCGGCGCTGACCTGTTAAGCAAGTTAGTAGACTGGACAGACAGAAGCACCTGCGTTCTCTTTGGAGACGGAGCAGGAGCAGCAGTGGTAACAGCAGCTGAAAATGGTATCATCGGTCTGAACATGCATTCCAACGGAGCCAAAGGCGGGGTACTGACCTGTGGAAGCCGTTCTACGGGAAACTTCTTATTAGGAAAGAAACCGGAGCTTGGCTACATGACCATGGAAGGACAGGAAGTGTTCAAATTTGCTGTAAAGCAGGTTCCAGAGTGTATCAAAGAAGTTTTGGAAGAAACCGGAAATACAGCAGAAGATATTGACCAGTTCATCATCCACCAGGCAAATTACCGCATCATTGAGTCCATTGCAAAACGCCTGAAAGTGGATCTGGAGAAATTCCCGGTGAACATGGAACACTATGGAAATACATCCGGCGCGTCCGTACCTATTTTACTGGACGAGTTAAACAGAGCCGGAAAGCTTAAAAACGGAGACAAGCTGGTGTTAGCCGGATTTGGCGCAGGTCTTACCTGGGGAGCTGTTTTACTGGAGTGGTAAACAGACAGTAATAAATAACGTAATATACACGCAGTGGCTTTGCCGCAGCGGATAAGTTAAATAAAAATATAAATTTTAATCAGAAAAAGGAGAACAATATCATGTTAGAGAAGATGAAAGAACTTATTGCAGATCAGTTAAGCGTAGATGCAGACAGCATCACAGAGGCTTCCTCTTTTAAGGACGATTTAGGAGCAGACTCCCTGGATCTGTTCGAGCTGGTTATGGCTTTAGAGGATGAGTATTCCGTAGAGATCCCTGCAGAGGACTTAGAGAACCTGGCAACTGTAGGCGATGTTATGAACTACTTAAAGAACAAAGGCGTTGAGGCTTAATTATAAGTAGACATGCTGCCAGGCGGCGGCAATGAAAGTCAGCTGCTCCGCGAAAAAGCGGAGTGTACATCAATAGCAACAGGGGGACGGCGTGCTTACTATGGAAGCACGCTGTTTCTACAAGGCTACGGGAAAATCCCGGAATTTTGGAGGAAAGAATGAATACAAGAATTACAGAAATGTTAGGAATCGAATATCCCATCATTCAGGGAGGAATGGCATGGGTGGCAGAGCACAACCTGGCTGCAGCCGTATCTGAGGCAGGCGGTCTGGGACTGATCGGCGGCGCAAACGCTCCTGGCGAAGTAGTCAGAGAAGAGATCAGAAAGGCAAGAGAGCTGACAAAGAAGCCTTTTGGTGTCAATGTTATGCTGTTAAGCCCACATGCAGATGACGTAGCAAAAGTAGTTGTAGAAGAAGGCATCAAGGTAGTTACCACAGGTGCCGGAAACCCTGAAAAATATATGGATATGTGGAAGGCCGCAGGCGTTAAGGTCATTCCAGTTGTTGCATCTGTTGCTCTGGCACGCCGTATGGAAAAATATGGAGCTGACGCTGTTGTTGCAGAGGGAATGGAGTCCGGCGGACATATCGGCGAAGAGACTACCATGACTTTAGTACCACAGGTTGCTGACGCTGTTTCTATCCCGGTGATCGCAGCAGGCGGTATTGGTGACGGAAGAGGCATTGCAGCTGCATTTATGTTAGGTGCAGAGGCAGTACAGATCGGTACCCGCTTCGTTGTTTCCAAAGAGTCTATTGTACATGAAAATTACAAGGAGCGTATCATCAAGGCAAAAGATATCGACTCCACTGTTACAGGAAGAACCCATGGACATCCGGTACGCTGCCTGAGAAACCAGATGACCAGAGAATACATCAAATTAGAGCAGGAAGGAAAGTCCTTTGAGGAACTGGAATACCTGACTTTAGGAACTTTACGCAAGGCAGTTCAGGAAGGCGATGTAAAGAACGGAACCGTTATGGCTGGTCAGATCGCAGGTCTTATTTCCAAAGAGCAGACCTGTAAGGAAATGATCGAAGAGATGATGGATCAAACAGAGAAACTTTTAGGTCGTTGTTAGGTACTTTTTGAACCGCTTTTAAACAGGGAGTAATGAACATGAGTAAGATCGCATTTATCTTCCCAGGTCAGGGCGCACAGACCTGCGGTATGGGAAAAGATTTTTATGAGCAGACAGAAACAGGCCGCAAGGTATTTGACAAAGCCACAGAGCTTTTAGGCTTCTCTGTTCCGGAGCTTTGCTTTGAGCCGAATGACAGACTGGATATTACAGAATATACACAGGCAGCTATGGTCACCACCAGCATTGCCATGATGAAGGTTTTAGAAGAAAATGGCATAAAACCAGACGTAGCAGCTGGTTTAAGCCTTGGCGAGTACTGTGCACTGGCAGCAGCAGGGGTTATGAGCGAAGAAGATGCCATTACAACGGTACGTCAGAGAGGCATCTTCATGCAGGAAGAAGTTCCTGCTGGAGAAGGCGCTATGGCAGCCATCCTGGCATTAGATGCAGCAGTGATCGAAGAAGTAACTGCTGATATAGACGGTGTATGGATCGCCAATTACAACTGTCCGGGACAGATCGTTATTTCCGGTAAGAAAGCAGCAGTAGAAGAAGCCTGTGAGAAGTTAAAGGCAGCAGGTGCAAAACGTGCCATTATGTTAAATGTAAGCGGCCCATTCCATTCAGGAATGTTAGTTGGCGCAGGCGAGAAGCTGGGAAAGGTTCTTGAAAACGTAGAGATTCACAAGCCGGTTATCCCATATGCAGCTAATGTGACTGCCCAGTATGTAACAGAGGCAGAACCTGTAAAAGATCTTTTAGTAAAGCAGGTTTCTTCTTCTGTAAAATGGCAGCAGTGTGTGGAAACCATGCTGGCAGACGGTGTGGATACTTTCATTGAGATCGGACCAGGAAAGACACTGGCTGGCTTTATGAGAAAGATCGACCGCAGCGTAAAAACATTAAACGTTGAGAAGTTAGAGGATATAGAAAAGGTAGTAGAAGCTTTAAAAGAGGCATAAAGGAGAATAAACATGCTGGAAGGAAAGATTGCACTGGTTACTGGCGCAAGCCGCGGAATTGGACGCCAGATCGCTAAAACGTTAGCGGCAAAAGGCGCATTTGTGATCGTAAATTATAATGGTTCTGCTGCAAAGGCAGAGGAAGTAGTAAAAGAAATCCAGGCAGCCGGAGGAAACGGACAGGCAGTTCAGTGCAATGTTTCCGACTTTGAAAGCTGCAAGGAAATGTTAGATGCAGTAGTGAAAGAGCATGGACGTCTGGATATCCTGGTAAATAACGCAGGTATCACAAGAGACAACCTGTTAATGAAAATGTCTGAGGAAGACTTTGACGCAGTGATCCAGACCAACTTAAAGGGCGTGTTCAACTGCACCCGTCACATTGCAAGACAGATGTTAAAGCAGAAGAGCGGCCGCATCATCAACATTTCTTCTGTATCCGGTGTATTAGGAAATGCAGGACAGGCAAATTACTGTGCAGCTAAGGCCGGCGTCATCGGACTGACCAAGAGTGCAGCAAAAGAGCTGGCAAGCCGCGGTATTACTGTAAATGCAGTTGCACCAGGATTTATTAAGACAGAAATGACCGATGTATTAAAGGATGATATCAAGAAAGCAATCATGGAAAATATTCCTATGAAGGCTTTTGGTGAGACGGAAGATATTGCAAATGCAGTTGCATTTTTAGCATCTGAGGAAGCACGCTATATTACCGGTCAGGTAATATCTGTTGATGGAGGCATGGCTATGTAGTAAAACAGCTTTCGCTGTTTCGTTACACCGCCAATCAGGCAAAAATAGAACAGGAGTCAAATATATGAATACAAGAGTAGTAGTAACAGGTATGGGCGCTATTACCCCAATTGGAAATAGTGTAGAGGCTTTTTGGACTGCAGTCAAGTCAAATACAGTAGGCATTGCACCGATCACTCATTTTGATACAGCTGATTTTAAGTGCAAACTGGCTGCAGAAGTAAAAGATTTTGATCCAAAGCAGTATATGGATCCAAAGACTGCACGCCGTATGGAGCCTTTCTGCCAGTTCGCAGTGGCAGCAGCAAAGGAAGCTCTGGAAACATCAGGCATTGACATGGAAAAAGAAGATCCTTTCCGTGTTGGCGTAAGCGTAGGATCCGGTATCGGTTCTTTACAGGCGTTAGAGCGTAATGAAAAGAGACTGTTAGAAAAAGGGCCTGGCAGAGTAGAGCCATTATTAGTACCTTTAATGATCAGCAACATGGCAGCAGGAAATGTTTCTATCCAGTTTGGTCTTAAGGGAAAATGCATCAATGTAGTAACTGCATGTGCAACTGGTACCCATTCCATCGGCGAAGCATTCCGTTCCATCCAGCATGGTGAGGCAGATGTAATGGTAGCAGGCGGTACAGAAGCAAGTATTACTCCAATTGGTGTGGCTGGCTTTACCTCCTTAACTGCATTAAACACCACCGATGATGTAAAGAAAGCATCTATCCCATTTGACCAGGACAGAAATGGTTTCGTTATGGGCGAAGGCGCCGGTATCGTTGTATTAGAGTCCTTAGAGCACGCACAGGCAAGAGGGGCTAAGATCCTGGCAGAAGTAGTTGGGTACGGTGCAACCTGTGACGCATACCACATTACTTCCCCTGCAGAAGATGGAAGCGGCGCTGCAAAGGCAATGGAATTTGCCATGAAGGATGCAGGAATTACCCCAGAGCAGCTTGATTATGTAAATGCTCATGGAACCAGCACCCATCACAATGACTTATTCGAGACAAAGGCTATTAAACTGGCTTTAGGCGATCATGCAAATAAAGTAAAGATCAACTCCACCAAGTCCATGATCGGCCACTTATTAGGCGCAGCAGGCGGTGTAGAGTTCATTACCTGTGTAAAGAGCATTGAAGACGGCTATGTACATCCAACGGTAGGTCTGGAAAATCCAGGTGAAGGCTGCGACTTAGATTACACCATGCATGAGGGCGTATCTATGGATGTAAATTATGCCATCAGCAACTCTTTAGGCTTTGGCGGACATAATGCCAGCCTGATCGTGAAGAAATTCACTGCATAAGGAAGGAGAACGTGGACATGAATATGGATGAAATCCTGACACTGGTTCAGGCTGTATCTGATTCAAAGCTGACCAGCTTTAAACTGGACCAGGGCGATATGCATATTTCCCTTAAGAAAGAGAAAGAAGAAGCAAAGATCATCACCGTTGGCGCACCTGGCGCTGTAGCAGCAGTTCCGGCTCCAAGTGCAGCACCTGTAGTCACTGCAGCTTCCGCAGGAGTAAGCACAGAAGCACCTGCAGCTGCACCGGAAGCAGCAGAAAGCCATGACATTGCTTCTGATAAAGTGATCACCTCCCCATTAGTAGGAACCTTCTACAGTTCTTCTTCCCCGGATGCAGAAAGCTTCGTAAAAGAGGGAGATACTGTGAAAAAGGGACAGGTACTTGGCATTATTGAAGCTATGAAGCTGATGAACGAGATCGAAAGCGAATATGACGGCGTTATTGAAGCGATCCTTGTAAATAATGAGGAAGTAGTAGAGTACGGACAGCCATTATTCCGTATTAAATAAGATGTCCTCCTGGAACCTTTCCAAATAAAAAAGGTTCCGGGAGAACATTGGTTCCGAGAGAAAATAGGAGGGCAACAACCATGTTAATGGGTATTAAAGAAATCCAGGAGATCATTCCGCACAGACATCCATTTCTCCTGGTAGACTGTATTGAAGAATTAGAGCCGGGCGTAAAGGCAGTTGGCTACAAATCTGTTACTTATGATGAGCCATATTTCAGAGGCCATTTCCCGCAGGAACCGGTTATGCCGGGCGTTCTGATCGTGGAAGCACTGGCTCAGACCGGCGCTGTAGCGATTCTTTCCCAGGAGAATTTCAAGGGAAAGACTGCATATTTTGGCGGCTTAAATAACGTAAAATTCAAGCACAAAGTAGTTCCGGGAGACCGTTTAAGACTGGAATGTGAGATCATCAAGCAGAAGGGACCGGTTGGCGTAGGAAAAGCAACTGCTACGGTAGACGGCAAGATCGCAGTTGTTGGCGAACTGACCTTTATGATCGGATAGATAATACTGGTCCATAGGAGATTTGAAATGTTTAATAAGATATTGATCGCAAACAGAGGTGAGATCGCAGTCCGCATCATCAGAGCCTGCCGTGAAATGGGCATCCGCACCGTTGCGGTTTACTCTGAGGCTGATAAGGATTGTCTGCACACTCTTCTGGCAGATGAAGCCATCTGTATCGGCCCGGCTCCTTCCAGCCAGAGCTATCTGAATATGGAGCGTATTCTCTCCGCAACTGTTGCAATGAAGGCAGATGCCATTCATCCGGGATTTGGATTTTTATCAGAAAATGCCCGTTTTGCAAAACTTTGCCAGCAGTGCAACATTACCTTTATCGGACCGTCTGCTGAGATCATCAACCGCATGGGAAATAAGTCAGAAGCCAGAAATACCATGATGCAGGCCGGAGTTCCTGTTGTTCCTGGAAGCAAAGAGCCTGTATACACAGCAGAAGATGGACTTGCCATGGCAAAAGAGATCGGTTTTCCGGTCATGATCAAGGCTTCTTCCGGCGGCGGCGGAAAGGGAATGCGTATTTCCAGAAGCGAAGAGGACTTTACAGAGCATTTTAATGCAGCTCAGTTAGAGTCTGTAAAGGGATTTTCCGATGATACCATGTATATTGAAAAATATATTGAAAAACCACGTCATGTGGAATTTCAGATCATGGGTGACAAGTTTGGTCATGTTGTTCACTTGGGAGAACGTGACTGCTCCATCCAGCGCCGTCATCAGAAGGTAATGGAAGAGTCCCCTTGTGAGGTCATTTCCCCTGAACTTCGTAAAAAAATGGGTGAAGTTGCAGTAAAGGCAGCCAAAGCCGTGAATTACGAAAATGCAGGAACCATTGAGTTTTTGTTGGATAAAGACAAAAATTTCTATTTTATGGAAATGAACACCCGTATCCAGGTAGAGCATCCTGTAACAGAGATGGTTTCCGGCATCGATCTGATCAAAGAGCAGATCCGTGTTGCCGCAGGAGAGCCATTAAGTGTGTCACAGGAAGACATCCAGATCAAGGGACATGCCATTGAATGTCGTATTAATGCGGAAAACCCGAAAAAGCACTTTATGCCATGTCCGGGCCGCATTACCAACGTGCATATTCCTGGTGGAAATGGTGTCCGCGTGGATACACACATTTACAATGATTATAAAGTACCTGCTAACTATGACTCCATGCTTATGAAACTGATCGTTTACGATAAAGACAGGGCATCTGCCATTGCAAAAATGCGCAGTGCTTTAGGCGAGGTCATCATAGAAGGCATTGAAACAAATATTGATTTTCAGTATGAGATCCTGGAAAATGAGGCTTTTCAGAAGGGTGATACAGACACCGGATTTATTGAAAAGTATTTCCCGGACTACATAAAATGATTTTAATCTGGAAAATCCTCCGCGACCAGGTCCCGGACGGATATTTATGATCCTGAATAAGGATAATGCAGAAAGGAAGTTGTCGTATGCTGCGCAACATGTTCAGAAAAACGTATACAAAAATAGATACCAAATACAGACCGGTAAGCCATGAAGGAGAAGAACCATCCATCCCGGAAGGCTTATGGCGCAAATGTAATAAATGCGGGCAGCCGATCTATGTGGAAGACGTAAAGAACAATTACTATGTATGCCCCAAATGCGGCGGCTACTTCCGTGTTCATGCTTACCGCAGGATCGAAATGCTTACCGATGTAGGAACTTTTGAGGAATGGAATAAAGAAATGCCATTTTCCAATCCTCTGGATTTTCCAAATTACGAAAAAAAGGTAGAAGCAGCCAGAGAAAAAACAAATCTGAATGAAGCCATTGTTATTGGAAAGGCAAAGATCGACGGAAATCCTGCTGTTGTAGGTGTCTGTGACGCCCGCTTTATCATGAGCAGTATGGGCCATGTAGTTGGGGAGAAGATCACTGAGGCAGTAGAACGTGCTACCAAAGAAAAACTTCCGGTGATCCTGTTTGCCTGCTCCGGCGGTGCCAGAATGCAGGAAGGCATTGTTTCCTTGATGCAGATGGCAAAGACTTCCGCAGCCTTAAAGCGTCACCATGAAGCAGGACAGCTGTTTATCAGCGTTCTTACAGATCCAACAACCGGCGGAGTAACTGCAAGTTTTGCAATGTTAGGCGATATCATCATTGCGGAACCAGGGGCATTGATCGGCTTTGCAGGCCCAAGAGTCATTGAACAGACCATTGGACAGAAGCTGCCGGAAGGCTTCCAGAGAGCGGAATTCCTGTTAGACCATGGCTTTGTAGACATGATCCTTCCACGTCAGGACCAGAAGCATGTGATCGGACGGATCCTTTACATGCATAGAAAACATGATATGGATGTGGAAGAGAACGGGGTTAAGACAGATATACCTGTAAATACCCTGGCAGCTCCACAGTCTCAGGAAAACACAGAAAAGAGTGCTTGGGATACAGTCCTTCTTTCCAGAAAGGCAGACAGACCCACCGCTCTTGACTATATCAACGCTGTTTTTGATGAATTTATGGAATTCCATGGAGACCGCTGCTTTAAAGATGACGGAGCCATTGTTGGCGGTATTGCCATGTTCCACGGCATGCCGGTGACTGTCATCGGACAGCAGAAGGGAAAGAACACCAAAGACAATATCCGTCGCAACTTCGGTATGCCGTCTCCAGACGGCTACCGCAAGGCGCTACGCTTAATGAAGCAGGCAGAAACCTTCGGACGCCCCATTATCTGCTTTGTAGACACACCGGGAGCTTTCTGCGGCCTGGAAGCAGAGGAAAGAGGTCAGGGAGAAGCCATTGCAAGAAATCTGTTTGAAATGTCGGATTTAAAAGTACCGGTGCTTTCTATCGTCATCGGCGAAGGCGGAAGCGGCGGTGCGCTGGCTATGGCAGTAGCAAACGAAGTATGGATGATGGAAAATGCCATTTATTCCATTTTATCACCGGAAGGCTTTGCGTCTATCCTTTATAAGGACAGTAAAAAGGCACCGGAAGCAGCCAGAGTCATGAAAGTGACCGCTGCTGATTTAAAGGAACTGGGACTGATCGAGCGGATCATACCGGAGGAAGAACCGGCAAATACAGATACACTGTACCGCATCGCAGGCTATATGGACCGGTCTATGATCGGATTTATGAAAAAGTATCAGGATATGTCAGGGGAAGAGCTGGCAGAGCACAGATACGAAAGATTTAGGAGAATGTAATGAGTGGGATCAAAGCTTTAAAAATAGGAGATCTGGTACTGCAAAGACCAGTGATCCAGGGCGGTATGGGCGTAGGCATCAGCCTTCATAAACTGGCGGGAGCTGTAGCAGCTTCCGGCGGCATGGGACTGATTTCCACAGCACAGATCGGTTTTAGGGAACCTGATTTTAAGACCAACTTTGTAGAGGCAAATCTGCGCGCTATCAGGCGGGAGATGCAGAAAGCCAGAGAGATTGCGCCAAAAGGAGCTATCGGTTTTAATATTATGGTAGCCACCAAGCACTATGACCTGTGGGTCAAGGAAGCCATTAAATCCGGCGCAGATGCCATTGTATCCGGCGCAGGTCTTCCGGTACGTCTTCCGGAATATGCACAGGCTGCTTACGAAGAGATGAAAGCCGGTATTGCAGATGCAAAAGAAAACTGCGAAGAATTTTGCAAGCAGGCAGTAAAAAAAGTAAAGCTTGCCCCCATCGTATCTTCCGCAAAGTCTGCACAGGTTATCTGCAGACTTTGGGACAGAAAATACAAGCAGGTTCCTGATTTTGTAGTAGTAGAAGGACCTTTAGCCGGTGGTCATCTGGGCTTTTCCAGAGAAGAACTGGCTGAGTACGGCGCAGACACCAAAGATGTGCCAAATACCTATAACCAGGAAGCCTACGATAAAGAAGTCCGCTCCATTATGGAAGTGGTAAAGACTTACGAAGAAAAATACCAGAAACATATCCCGGTAGTAACTGCCGGGGGAATTTATACCCATGAAGATGTAAAACACCAGTTTGAACTGGGGGCAGAAGGCGTACAGGTGGCAACTCGTTTTGTCACGACAGAAGAATGTGACGCTCCGGATGCTTACAAACAGGCTTACATCAACGCAAAAAAAGAAGATATCGTCATCACCCAGAGCCCGGTAGGAATGCCAGGACGTGCTATCTTAAATCCGTTTTTACAGCAGATCAAAGACGGCGTCCGTCCGGCCATCAAAACCTGCTTCCAGTGTCTGGAACACTGCGATATCAAAACCATTCCTTACTGCATCACAAAGGCATTGGTAAATGCAGCAGAAGGAGACGAAGACAACGCCCTTCTCTTCTGCGGCAGCAATGCTTACAGAGCCGAAAAGATTGAAAAAGTAGATGATGTGATGAAAGAACTGGTGGGAGAATTGTAACGCATGAACCGCCTGCGTAAGCAGACAGATAAGCATGTTAGTACGAGTTCGCGAGTCCCCCCAAAAAATACCGGTCATACCCATAAAAAGGTATGGCCGTTTTTTCTTACAAACCCTTACAAAATCCTTACTTGCCTTGACCTTGGAGTAACTTCAAGGTGTATGCTTTCTGCATAAAACAAAAGGACATGTTCCATGAGGGGAACGTTGTCATATATAAAAACGCAGGAGGCATTTAATTATGAAGAAACGTTTTGCTATTACAGTACTTGCGCTGGCTCTGACGGCAGGAAGCGCTATGACATCTTTTGCAGCAGGTTTTACAGGTACAGGAAAAGGCGTAAAGTATCAGTGGGGTGATGGAGCTTACTGCACCAATAACTGGGTGCAGTATAAAAATCACTGGTTTTATTTTGGCGATGACCAGTTAATGAGAACCGGTTGGATCCAGAAGGACGGCACCTGGTATTATGCGGCTGATACCGGAGAACTTCAGGGTGGTATTATGAAGATCAACGGAAATGTTTATTATTTTGATACCAGTACCTGCAAAATGGTAACGGGCAACTACAGCTATAATGGCGGAACCCATGAATTTACAGAAAACGGTACCACAGATGGCGGACCATATGTTTACAATGAATGGAACAGCAACGGTACCATCAAACGGGGAACCAAATTTGGAGTAAGATAAATATCCAGATAAAACTTTACAGTTTCCTTTCGATTTTCTGCGTCCCATTGACCAGCTCACAAAATCCGGATAAGATAACATTCATAAACACATTCGGAAGAAATGTTGATCGTGAGAAAATGGGAAAACAGGAGACTGGAAAGGCATGGCAGAAAACAGAACGGAAATAAAACAGCGAGAGTATCTCATAGGCGATATGTCCGAAATTGTGGGCGTAAGCCGGGATACTCTCCGTTTTTATGAAAAAAAAGGGATCATAAAGGCGAGAAAAAAGGAAAACGGATACCGTTATTATCTGGAAGAAGACTTGTTTAGACTGATGGTTATCCTATATAAGAGAAAAATGAATGACAGCCTGGAAGAAATCGAAGGATACATAAAAGGCGAGAATTCTGTAGAATATATGAAAAAACATCTGCAGACCCGTATAAAACAGGAAGAGATGAAGATCCACTATCATCAGCAGGCCATTGCCCGTATGCAGCTTGCCACAAAAGATATTCAAATGGCAGAGCAATACGGTGGAAAATGTACCTGGAAAAATTTTCCGGTAGCCTATCAGTTAGGAGTTTGCGACAGTCTCCACGCAAGTCTGCAAAAATGGTTTTCCCTGTCATCTGAAACAGGCGGGTTGGACATGACTTATTTCTATACCGAATTTTCAATAAAAGAAGGGCAGATGCAGGAGCAGGGCACCAAGCTGTTTCTGTATCAGGAAGTAGGTCCCTTTATCAGCAGTGACTTCCATCTGGAACAATATCCGCAGACTGCACCCGTTCCCTGTATTTATACGATCCTGGAGTCTGAAAATATTTATCCCGATGAAGAAACAGCCTGCCAGATGGTCCGCTGGGGAAAGGAACAGGGAGCAGAGCCAACAGGAGTTCTGTATTCCAATAATATGACTTCGTTTTTAGGAGAAGACAGCAACATTTATTTCTTGGAACTGTATATGCCGGTAAAATAAAAACAGTAAAACGGCAAAACAAGAAAAAGCAGGAAAAAACAAGGAAAAGCCCAAAAGGAAACCGCAAAATCTGCCAAAATGTGGATAAAAAATCCACAAAATTTCCGGTTTCCACATAAAAATCCATATTTCCCCACAGTTTCCCCATGCTTTACACACACTATAAACAGAGTTATCCCCAAAGTTATCCACATTATCCACCGACAAACACAAGATATGTGGTAAAAAGAAGAGAAAATACAAGATTTAGATTGTGGATAACTTTTTCCACCATAAGAATGTGTATTTCTCTGTGTGAAAGAGCATAAAATGTGTATAAATGGGCGTATAGGCAATACAGGAAAAAGGAATATGTTAAATTATATCTGGAGCGGAATGCTTTTTCTGGGGATCATATGGGGCGCGTTTCACGGAAGGCTGGCTCAGGTAACAGAAGGAGCCTTAAACGCAGCAGGGGAAGCCGTGACCTTGAGTATCACCATGCTGGGGATCATAGTTTTCTGGAACGGGATCTTAGAGATCGGAAGCAGAGCCGGGCTGGTAGAACAGCTTTCAGAGAAAATGAGACCGGCTTTGAAATTCCTCTTTCCGGATCTGCCGCCAGACTGTGAAGCCGCCAGACAGATCTGTGTAAATTTCATTGCAAATATCCTGGGACTTGGCTGGGCGGCGACACCTGCAGGCTTAAAAGCCATGAAAGAACTGGAAAAGGTAGAAGAAGAGCGCAGAAAAGAGAAAGTGGCGAAAAGGACAATTCACGCAGTCTCGAAAGGCACTGCCAGTAATGAAATGTGTACCTTTCTGATCATGAATATTTCATCCCTTCAGCTGATCCCGGTGAATATCATTGCATACAGAAGCCAGTATCACAGTACATCCCCGGCAGCTGTCACCGGTCCCTGTTTTGCAGCAACAATGGTAAGTACACTGGCAGCGGTCATTTTCTGTAAGATCATGGATCATCTCCGTAACCCCACATAGATCTTCCCCAAAATGCTCACCTCATTTTGGGTATATCCTAATAAAAAAGGAGACACCATGATCAGTGTCTCCTTCGGTCTAACTGCCGGTTCTTGGCATAATAAGCACGTTTATCTTCATACATTCTGGCATCTGCCTCAGACAGCGATTTTTCTACTTTTCCGGTGCAGTCATCCACCCAGACAGAACCAAGTGCCAGGTGAACCGAACTTTTAGCCATGTCAACTAACATAGAACGGATCATAGACTGAAAAAGATTTTCTGTAATACCCGGTATCAGTACCAGAAATTCATCACCGCCAATACGGTAAACACATTTATCCGGAAAATGAGCCTTTAAATTTTCACAGGCATAGATCAACGCCTCATCACCCGCCTGGTGTCCAAAATCATCGTTGATCTGCTTTAAGCCCATTACATCACTGTAAATAATGCCAAGACTTCCACCGTTTGCAAGAGAAGCCAGCTTTTCGTTCATGGCATGACGGTTTTTCGCACCGGTAAGCTGGTCATGGTAGCTTAATGTTTCCAGTTTCCCAACCAGGTCTCTGCGCCGCAGCATGGAATTGATAAAATGTCCAAGGAGCTGGAGCATAAAAGCAATATGATCCATACGGTCAAGTGGCGGATTGTCAATACCATAGAAACCGATTACTTCCCGGTCACGGCAAATAGGGCTGCCAATAAGGCGCGCAATGTTTTGCGGTATCAGTGTTTCATATACAGTGGGGTCATAAGATACAATCTCATTCACATTCCGGATGATAATACTTTCACCTTTCTGGAAGGTAGGAATCCAGGTACCCATGGTTTCCGGCGGGATATTGCGTAAAATATTTTTCTGAGGGGAAACCTTAGAAGCACACCATTCATAAGTATTGTCAAAATTGCCATGTTTATTTTTCTCAAAAATATAAACACGGTCACTTTGGAACATCTGCCCCAGATACTGTAATAATGTATCAATAGACTGTTCCGGTGTTTCTTCTGCCAGTGCACAGCGAAGTCCCTCATTGATCAGTGCTTCATTGTCTGTAAATTCAGAAAAAGAACGTTTAGCCAGTTCATGAATATCCAGGTCAATTGCCATTTCAATACGGACTCTGCGTCCATCGTCAATTACCATGGTATCTTTCAGCAGATAAGAACGGCGCACCAGCGGGTTAAAACGGGACCATTCATAAAACACACCGGGTTTTAAGCGGTTGTTGGTGCACATGGCACAGGGGGAAGAACATTGCTGCAGGATCTCATAGCAGTTTTTTCCTTTATAATCAGACTCATCCTTAAACTGAAACAGATCTCTGGCAGCTTTATTCAAATAGAGCAGTTCGTATGTATCCACATCAGAGGCATAAACAGCCTCATTCATATTTTCGAAAAATTCCCAAACTTTAGACATAAAAAATCTCCCGTGTTGCATAACTGTATTTATTATAGCTGACTGTTTAGAAGAATGGTAGGAGAATTTTTAGACTTTCTTCGACAAAAGTTAATATTTTTATAATGGGATAATGTTATAATCAAAGAATGAGAGTAAAACTTAAAAATGCAAAGCAGAGAAAGGAAGAAAATAATAAATGAGACAGAACGGGAATAAGATCTGGCATATAAAATATAAGAGATCTTTAAAATTAGCGGCAGCTATGCTTGCAGTTTCGCTGGCTTTTCCTATGGCAGCCCAGGCAAAAGCATGGGATTTTGAAAATGGCAGTTATGTAGATGCTTCCGGCACTTCCATTGAAGGGGCAGTGGCAAAAGGTATCACCGTGACAAAATATCAGAACCGTGCAAACCGGGAAAATGGCATTGACTGGGGAAAAGTAGCTGCAGATGGCGTCGGTTTTGCCATGATCCGTATTGGTTATTATAAGGATAAAGATCCGTATTTTGACCGGAATATAACGGAAGCAGCAGCTCATGGTATAAAAACAGGTGTTTTCTTCTATACACAGGCGTTGGATGCACAGACGGCAGCAGACGAAGCAGAATATGTGCTCCGGGTTATCAAGGATTTTCCGGTATCCTATCCGGTTGCCTATGATGTGGAGTCCAATTACCTGCTGGAACAGGGCTTAAGTTCCGCCCAGATCACGGAAAATGTCAATGCCTTCTGTAAAGTGATCGCAGATGCAGGTTACTGTCCCATCGTATATGCAAATAATGACTGGCTTACTAATCACTTAAATACAGCAGAAATCCCATACGATATCTGGTACGCCCGCTATGGCACCATTAACAACTATCCAAACCGTACCATCTGGCAGTGTACACAGGAAGGAAATGTAGACGGGATCAATGATCATGTGACCATTGAACTTTCATTTACCGATTACAGTGAAAAGATACCTGCAAACAGTTGGAAGAAGATCGGCGGAAAATGGTATTACATGAAAGATTATGTAAAACAGACCGGCTGGGTACAGGTGGGAGATACCTGGTATTATATGGATGCCAGCGGAGCTATGGTCAGCAATACAAAAAACCCATAAACCTATTGACAAGTGGGTTTATAGGTTTTATAATACCCATAAATCAAAACCCAGTAAACAGATAGGCATATGGGACCAGGATCAAAAGGTGAAGGATCTGGTATCATACAATGCATGGAAAGGAGCTTATTATGGCAGGAATCGTTAAGGGAGCAGCAGGATTAGTAGGAAACACACCACTTTTAGAACCGGTAAATCTGGAGAAAAAAGAAGGATTAAAGGCAAGGATTTTACTGAAGCTGGAATACTTTAACCCGGCAGGAAGTGTAAAAGACCGTGTAGGAAAAGCGATGATCGAAGATGCAGAAGCAAGAGGTGTTTTAAAGCCAGGTTCTGTTATCATTGAACCAACTTCCGGAAATACTGGTATCGGACTTGCATCTGTAGCAGCATCCAAGGGCTACCGTGTGATCCTGACCATGCCTGAGACCATGAGCGTAGAGCGCCGCAACATCTTAAAGGCCTATGGAGCTGAAATCGTTCTCACACCTGGTGATAAGGGAATGAGCGGAGCTATCGCAAAAGCAGATGAGCTGGCAAAAGAGATCCCGGACAGCTTTATCCCAGGCCAGTTTGTAAACCCTGTAAACCCAAAGATCCACAAAGAGACCACAGGTCCTGAAATCTGGAGAGATGCAGAGGGTCAGGTAGACTTCTTCGTAGCTGGCGTAGGTACCGGCGGTACCATTACCGGCGTTGGCACATACTTAAAAGAGCAGAACCCAAATGTAAAGGTAGTAGCAGTAGAGCCTGCAACTTCTCCTGTACTGTCTGAAGGACACGGCGGTGCCCACAAGATCCAGGGAATTGGCGCCGGCTTCGTTCCAAAAGTATTAGACACCAAGGTTTATGACGAAGTAATGCCCATCGACAACGAGCATCCGTTTGAAGCATCCAAACTTCTTGCAAAAACAGAAGGTATCTTAACCGGTATTTCTTCCGGTGCAGCATTATACGCAGCGATCCAGCTTGCAAAACGTCCTGAAAACGAAGGAAAGACCATTGTAGCTCTTCTTCCGGACAGCGGCGACAGATATTACTCCACTCCATTATTTACTGAGGCATAATCTGGATCGTATATTCGCAAAATGCATACTTCCTACTTATATCCCCTGCGCTTGCGCGGGGGATATATTTGTTACATAATAAAACCTGTTCCAGCGTATGCTGTAAAAACAAAACATGCGTGGGGGCAGGCATTTTTTATGGGCTTTCTCTTATTTTTATCAGATTTTATGGTTCCACTGATCATTTTTTATATTGTTGGTTTCGCCATACTTGGAAAAAGACCGGTATTTGATGATTTTTTATATGGCGCAAAAGAGGGGATGCAGACCGTTGTCCAGGTCCTTCCTTCATTAGTTGGATTAATGACAGCGGTAGGCGTCCTTCGTGCATCGGGATTTTTAGAATTTTTAACCCATATTTTAGAAGTTCCGGCTACTTCCATCGGTCTCCCCGGCCCCATTATCCCCATTGCTTTTATACGTCTCGTTTCCAACTCTGCCGCAGTAGGCCTGGTGCTGGATCTGTTTAAAAATTATGGTCCCGACTCCCAGGTGGGGCTTATGGCATCTATTCTTATGGGAAGTACGGAAACCGTGCTTTACTGTATGAGTGTCTATTTCGGTTCTGCAGGCATCAGCCGTACCCGTTATACACTTGCAGGCGGACTTTTAGCAGCGTTTGTCAGCCTGGCAGCCAGTGTGATCCTGGCAAATCAATTGGCTTTGTAACTGAAATAACGCAGTGTAACACTATATAATAGGAAGTAATTCACTAAGGCAAAGGTTACAAACAATAACTTTGGCCTTATTATTCATAAAAAAACAAAAATGACCTTTCTTTTATAAAGAATATGATGTAAAATCATTCATAGAAAAAATCCCCTTTTAGGCAGTCCCGGCGTGCCGAAGCGGAAACTATATAGTATTTAGCTGGGGGGGGGGGGTGTTCTTAAAAATTGACACTTCTTATTTCTGCATTAAAACCCATTGAGAATATTCCGGAAGAAAGGTACTAATAAAAATGAAAGTTCGGCAGCGAATAATAGATGTTCATGCACATGTGATACCGGGTGTGGATGATGGATCAAGGACAATGGAAGAATCCGTTGAAATGCTGAAACGGGCGGCCGACCAGGGGATTGTAGGTGTGATCGCTACACCTCACTATTCCAGACGCCATGTGCTGAAAGGATTAAATGACTCAGCAAAGCTTCTTCAGCAGGAAATTCGGAAAACCTATCCTAAGTTCAGGATCTTTCCGGGCCAGGAAACATTTTATCACGATGAGCTTGCACAGCGCCTGAATGAGGGGAAGGCATATACCATGGCAGACAGCCAATATGTTCTGGTAGAATTTATGCCTTCTGTTTCTTATGAAATTCTTTTTCAGGGGATCCGCAAACTGGTCTCTAACGGGTACACGCCTATTCTTGCTCATATGGAGCGTTACGGTTGCCTGCGAAAAAAAGGAACTTCAGAGCTCCTTGATATTGGATGTAAACTTCAGATGAATTACGACAGTATCCAGGGACACTGGTTCTCACCGGAGGTACGGTGGTGCAGGGAACAGGTAAAATCAGGAGTGATCCATTTCCTGGGGACAGACATGCACAGGTCAGATTACAGACCGCCTCAAATCACAGAGGCACTCAAATGGCTTGACGGTCATATTGATGCACAACAGATCTGGTGCATTACTTACCAGAACGCGTTGCGCGTCATAAAAAAAGAAACTATATAATAATAGGAAGAAAAGGAAAAAGTACGTATGGATAACAAGACAATCAACATGAATGATGACGAAGTAGAGATCGATCTTCTCCAGCTGTTCCGCGCATTAAAGAAGAGAATTCTCTGGATCGTTGGCGCAGGCGTGATCATGGGGGGCGCCTTCGGCCTGTTCAGCAAGTTTGCTATTACCCCGCAGTATACCTCGACTTCAATGGTATATATTCTTTCAAAAGAAACTACACTGACATCTTTAGCTGACCTGCAGATAGGAAGCCAGCTGACTCAGGACTACAAGATCATCGTAACCAGCCGTCCGGTTATTTCAGAAGTCATTGATAAACTGAAACTGGATATCAGTTACGAAAATATGGTCAGCAAGATCACTATTAATAACCCAAATGATACCCGAATTCTTTCTATCACTGCTCAGGATCCGGATCCGGTGATGGCAAAGGATATTGCAGACTCCGTTGCAAAGACTTCTTCCGAGTATATCGGAGACATTATGGAAATGGTTCCTCCTAAAGTAATTGAGGAAGGTACCGTATCTGATAAAAAGGCAAGCCCAAGCAATGGCAAGAATGCCATGATCGGAGCTATGTTAGGAATTGTTCTGGTATGTGGTCTGACAGTTGTAGAAGAGCTGTTAAATGATACCATTCAGACAGAAGAAGATGTAGAGAAATATATGGGACTGACTGTTCTTGCATCTGTACCTCTTCGTGAAGGTGAAGCAGAAGAAAATAAGAATGAACAGACACTCAGACGTTCTCATATGCATAACAAAGACGATAAGAAAAAAGGAAAGCAGGGGGATCGTAAATGAATAACAAAGTAATTTCTTTAAAACGCGAAATAAAAGATGATTATAACTATAGAGAATCTCTTAAGACCCTGCGTACCAATATCCAGTTCTGCGGAAGCAACATCCGCACCATTATGTTTACCAGCGCACTTCCAGATGAAGGAAAAAGTGATGTTGCCTTTTCTGTAGCAGCATCATTTGCACAGATCGGTAAAAAGGTAATCTTCATTGATGCAGATATCCGTAAATCTGTTCTGGTATCCCGTTATCAGCTGGAAGGTGAGGTAAACGGTCTTTCCCAGTACCTCAGCGGTCAGAAAAACAGAGAAGACATTATTTACGAAACAAACTATGAAGGTTTCAGCGTTATTTTTGCCGGACCATATTCACCAAACCCGGCAGAGCTTCTGGAAGAAGATCTGTTCCATGATCTGATCCAGTCTTTGAAAGATTACGACTATGTGATCATCGATACACCGCCTATGGCAAACCTGATCGATAGTGCTATTGTAGCCAGCAACTGTGACGGTGCGATCATCGTTGTTGAACAGGGTGCAGTAAGCTACCGTCTGGAACAGAAGGTAAAGAGCCAGTTGGACAAGACCGGCTGCCGTGTTCTGGGCGTTGTGTTAAACAAAGTTGACCTTAGCCAGAATGGTTATTATGGCAGATACGGAAAATATGGTAAATACGGTAAGTATGGCCGATATGGTAAGTATGATAAATACGGTGCCTACAGTCCATATGAAAAAGCTGAAGCAGCACAGACAACTGATAAGTAACAGTTACACAGGAAATCAGGCTGATTGATATGAAAAAGAAGATATACAGCGCTTTGATCGGTATAGGACTTGTTTCACTGACCCTGGGGATCTGGGGCGGCGTGACTATGTACAAAAACCGGCAGGCAACAGAACTGATCATTCAGGCACGCAATGAAGAAAGACAGAAAGCTGAAGCAGAGTCTCAGACAGCTGCTGAAGAAGAAATAGGAATTGCTCCGGGGCAAAAAGAAGAATTGACAGCAGATCCAAGAGATCTGAATCTGGTGCCTATCTTAGCCCAGGATCAGTTGACCTATAAAGGAAAAAATTACAGAAGAAACCAGTATGTAAAGGCAATCCTCTGTATGGGTGTTGACAGAAGTGATACAATGACAGAGACAAAGGAGCTGGGCTTGGCCGGTCAGTCGGACGGTATCTTTCTGATCGCCCAGGACACTGCCCGACATACATTAAAGATCCTGATGATCCCACGTGATACCATGACAGAAATTCCTATTACAAATAAGGAAAGAACCCTTCATGATACCAAGATCACCCAGCTGACTATGGCGTATGCTTATGGGGATGGCAGGGAAGGCAGCTGTGAAAATATGGTTGAATCTGTACAGAAGCTTCTTTGCGGATTTACTATTGATCAGTATATGGCAGTTGATACCACAGTAGTAGCACAGTTAAATGACGCTGTAGGCGGCGTTACAGTAACAATTCCTACAGATGGCATGGAGAAAAAGGATCCGGCATTTGTCAAAGGTAATCAGGTTACTCTCCATGGAAAACAGGCAGAAGCCTTTGTGCGTTACCGTGATACGGATTATCATTTTACTGCACTGTACCGTATGGACCAGCAGCAGGAATATATTACGCAGTATTTTCAGGCAGTAAAAGCCGCATCCAAGACAGACAGCCAGATCGTGGTACATCTGTTTGACATGATCCAGGATTATATGGTAACAGATATGACCAAGGATCAGTATGTAAAGATAGCAATGGATGGAATGGAAGCTGGCAGTCTGACCAGCGAAGATTTTTACACAGTTCCCGGAGTAGAAGAGATAACAGAGAAGTACGATGTATACCGTGCTGACCGTCAGGCAGCGATCCAGATCATTTTAGATCTGTTTTACCGGGAAACAGAATAATTACTATACAATATCCAGTGTGGAAACACGCTGCTTATTGAAATATATTTTACCCCAAAAGGGAGGAAGGCGTGATAACCATGAAGAAGAAAGCTTTAGTAGCTATGGCAATGGCTGCAGCTATGGTAGCAATGCCGGTAGTAGCTGGTGCAGTTACAAGTCCTGGTAGCCAGTCTGATGGAACTATTGGTCAGGATTCATCAAGCCAAAGCCAGAATAATACTAATACTGGCAGCCAGCAGTCCAATGCAGGATCAGGAGTAAACAAAGTAGCAGAAGCAACTGTTGTCCAGGGAAGCAACAACGAAAGACAGGAAGTAACCAATGTTACAAAGGATGGTTCTGAAGTAACTATGGGATTGATTGAAGATGCTTCCAATAGTGACGTTGACCAGAGTGTTGCAACTGGTGAAGCAGAAACTGCCGGACTTGGTGATGAATCTGTAAGTCAGATTAATGGCTTAAATAACGGAACCAAAAAGGCTAGTGATCTTGTTCCTAATGCAGGTCTGGAAGAGTATGCTAATGTAGGTAAAACCCGTGCGATCATCTCTCAGAAAAATGGACATGATGTTCGTTCTATAGTTAATCTGTATGTAAGTACCTTAACCGCAGGCAAAGATATTGTAATTATCTACTTAGACAACAATACAAGCAATTGGGTTACAGTTAAGAATCCTACTATTAACTGGAATACAAAATATGTAAGTTTTGAAGTACCAGGTTCTTGTACTGTACAGGTTCTTGCAAAATAACAACTATTATGATGGAGCCGGGAGACATTTCCGGCTCTGTTACAAACGCAAACGAAAAAGGATGAAGTGGGGATATGTATCGAAAAAGCGCCAGAGGATGGGAAAAACATCTGGATTTTATGATCTGGGACCAACTGAGTTTACAGATCGCATTTTTATTGGCTTATATGTTAAGAAATGGCCTTAGTAATCCCTATAGCCATTTAATATACTGTAACGTGGCATTTATCTTAGTTGTGATCGATGCCGGCGTACTATTACTCTTTGAATCTTTGAAAAATGTGTTAAAACGTGGATATTATCAGGAATTTGCAATGACAGTAAAACATGTGATCCTGGTGATCCTGGTAACTACGTTTTATCTTTTCTATATAAAAAGAAGCGAGGATTATTCCAGACTGGCATTGCTTTATATGACGGTTCTGTATTTACTTGTTTCTTATCTGACCCGTATCTTGTGGAAAGACCAGCTGAAAAGAAAAATGCGTTCCAGCATGAAACGTTCTCTGTTGATCATAACTACAAAAAGCATGCTGGATACGGTGGTCTATAATATTCGCAATTTTAATTATGAAATGTTTCATGTTGCAGGTGTGGCAGTGATCGACTGCGATATGGTAGGGCATGATTGTGGAGATAGCATTACAGTTGTAGCAAATGCAGACACAGTAGCGGATTACGTCTGCAGGGAATGGGTAGATGAAGTATTTGTAAATCTTCCAGACGATGCTCCGTATCCGGAAACGCTGTTAAACCAGCTGACAGAAATGGGCGCGGTTGTTCATATGAAACTGGCAAAGACATCCAACCTGATCGGCGAAAAGAAATTTGTAGAACGCCTGGGAATCTACACAGTACTGACAACCAGTATCAACTATGCAACTACCAAGCAGCTTTTTATGAAACGCGCTCTGGACATTTTAGGCGGACTGGTAGGATGCCTGATCACATTGATCCTTACCGTGATCTTAGGACCGTTGATCTACATACAATCTCCCGGACCGATTTTCTTTTCCCAAGTCCGTGTGGGAAAAAATGGAAAGAAATTCAAAATCTATAAATTCCGCAGTATGTATATGGATGCAGAAGAGCGGAAGAAAGAACTGATGAAACAAAACCGTGTAAAAGACGGTATGATGTTTAAACTGGAATGGGATCCACGAATCATCGGAACCAAGAAACTTCCGGATGGTACAATAAAGAAAGGAATTGGAAATATCATTCGAGACTTCAGCCTGGATGAATTCCCACAGTTCTTTAACGTATTAAAAGGTGACATGAGCCTTGTAGGCACAAGACCGCCGACGGTAGATGAATGGGACAAATATGATCTTCACCACCGTGCCCGCCTTGCCACCAAACCTGGCATTACAGGAATGTGGCAGGTCAGCGGACGAAGCAACATCACTGACTTCGAGGATGTAGTAAAACTCGACAGGCAGTACATTGCAGAGTGGAACTTTGCTCTGGATATAAAGATCCTTTTCAAAACCGTACTGGTTGTATTCAAACGGGACGGTGCGATGTAGGATCACAAATTAATGGTATACTAATTGTATACAAGGTGGCTTCGTAAAATGATCATAAAGCGGTCATGAAGTTCACCGAACTGGATAAAAATGAGAAGACATGGGGCTTGTATATGAACCAAAATGTCATATGCAAGCCCGAAAAAAGAGGCGTTTTTGGTACGCACTGAGAAATGTCTACTCAACAAGAAATTCCCACATATTTTTTTAAATAAAGAAATAGGAAAACTTTAAATCATATGGAAAAGAAATTAGCTATTTCTATGTTTGGTCAAAAAAGACTGAGCAGAGAAGGCGGAATTGAAATTGTTGTAAAAGAACTTTGCACCAGAATGGCGCAGGATGGACGTAAGATCACTTGCTACAACCGGTCAGGGCATCATGTAAGCGGGGCAGAGTTTGATAAAAAAAATGAATATAAAGGAATTTGCCAAAAATCTGTTCCAACTATTGAAAAAAAGGGATTAGCAGCTGTTAGTTCATCTTTTTTTGCAGCACTTTACAGTGCATTTGGAAAATATGATGTTGTACATATTCACGCAGAAGGACCAGCTTTTTTCTCATGGCTGCCAAAGATGTTTGGTAAAAGGGTCGTGGTCACAATACATGGCATAGACTGGCAGCGTGAAAAATGGAAATCCGGTTTTGGTTCCAAATTCATTCGCCAGGGCGAAAAAAATGCTGTGAAATACGCAGATGAAATTGTTGTTTTAAGCAAAGGTGTTCAGGACTATTTCAAGGATACTTATGGTCGAGAGACCCGCTTCATTCCAAACGGTGTAAACCGACCAGAAATCCAAAGCGCAAAACTAATCACTGAAAAATTTGACCTTACAAAAGATTCCTACATCTTGTTCCTTGGCCGATTAGTTCCTGAAAAAGGATTGCGATATCTGATTGAAGCATTTAAAGCTGTTAAAACAAATAAAAAACTGGTAATTGCAGGCGGTTCCAGTGATACAGATTCCTTTATGAAAGAGTTACAGGAATCAGCAAAAAGCGATAACAGGATCATTTTCACCGGTTTTGTACAAGGCCAGCTGTTAGATGAACTATATAGCAACGCATATATTTACACATTACCATCCGACCTGGAAGGTATGCCATTAAGCCTTCTGGAAGCAATGAGCTACGGAAACTGCTGTCTGGTTTCAGATATTCCAGAATGTGTAGAAGTCGTGGAAGATAAGGCATTGGTTTTTAAGAAATCAGATACTGAGGATTTAAGGACCACATTGCAAAAAGCTTGTGAACATCCAGAACATGTAGCTGAACTGAAACAAACAGCCGCTGATTTTATTTGCCAAAAATACAACTGGGATAATGTTGTAGAAGAAACAGTGAAGCTGTACAGGAGTGAATAGCAGATGAAAATATTGTTGATAAATAATCTCCTCTAACCGAACGCAGGTAGTGAGATGTACATAGTGAAAATGCCGGAAAAATAGCGTATTTATGGCGCTTTTCAAGATGGACTTGGAGTCACAAGAGCAGTTTCAATCTCGCTACCTATGTTCAGCAACAGCAGATGAAATTATCATAAGAACTTTCAGTATCACTACCTGCGTTTGTATGGAGCACACTGGTTTATGAACAACACATTGGAAGTGCTTCATCTGAACAGAGGTAGTGACACTTGATATATATGCTTCGAAAATAAGGAGACGAATGCAATGAGTATAGTAACTTTAGATAAAAAAACCATTTTAGTCACAGGTGCGGCTGGCTTCATCGGTTCTAACCTTGTGAAACGAATCTATCAGGAGGCTCCTTCCGCTACGGTTATTGGCATTGACAATATGAATGCCTACTATGATGTGGCACTGAAAGAGTTCCGTCTGAACGAGCTGGCCAAGCATCCCACATTTACTTTTGTAAAAGGCAACATCGCTGATAAGGAACTGATCACCGAGCTGTTCGAGAAGTACAAGCCTTCTGTGGTCGTCAACCTTGCAGCACAGGCTGGTGTGCGCTACTCCATCACCAATCCAGATGCTTATGTGGAATCCAATTTGGTCGGCTTCTTTAATATCCTCGAAGCCTGCCGTCATAACCCTGTAGAGCATCTGGTTTATGCTTCTTCTTCCTCCGTCTACGGTTCCAACAAGAAGGTTCCGTACAGCACCGACGACAAGGTAGATAATCCGGTTTCTCTCTATGCAGCAACCAAGAAATCCAATGAACTGATGGCACACGCTTACTCCAAGCTCTACAACATCCCGTCCACTGGCCTGAGATTCTTTACGGTCTATGGTCCGGCAGGCCGTCCTGACATGGCTTATTTCGGATTCACCAACAAGCTGGTGAAGGGCGAAACCATCAAGATCTTCAACTATGGCAACTGCAAGCGTGACTTTACCTATGTGGACGATATTGTTGAAGGTGTTGTCCGAGTGATGAAAAAGGCACCGGACAAGAAGAATGGCGAGGATGGTTTGCCGATTCCGCCGTATGCAGTTTACAACATTGGCAATCAGAATCCGGAAAATTTGCTGGACTTTGTGCAGATTCTTTCAGAAGAACTGGTTCGGGCAAAGGTGTTGCCGGAAGATTATGACTTCGAGGCACATAAGGAACTGGTTCCAATGCAGCCGGGTGATGTGCCTGTGACCTATGCAGATACCAGCGCACTGGAGCGTGACTTCGGATACAAGCCCTCTACCAGTCTGCGCGAGGGTCTGCGTAATTTCGCTGAGTGGTACGCAAAGTTTTACAAATAAAGAAGAATAGGAAAATAAACCGATGAAGTGTGTTGAGGTTTACAAGGAATTATACCATCAGGAGCCGTTTGATGTGGCGTTCTGCCCGTACCGTATCAGTCCGCTGGGAGCGCATATCGACCATCAGTATGGAAAGATCAATGGTTTGGCAATCGACAAGGGAATTCACATGGCCTACCACCCGAAGCAGAATGGCGTTGTGGAGTTGCAGTCTTTGAATTTTCCTAAACGCGCTCAGTTCTTTGTAAGCGCGGTGCCGAAAGAAAAACAGGGTGACTGGGCAGATCATCTGCGCGGTGCAGCGAAAATGCTGGGGGAGAAGTATCGCCTGAAAGTTGGTCTGTCAGGTATCATCGAAGGCAGCTTACCGATTGGCGGTTTGTCCTCGTCGGCTTCGGTCATTATTTGCTTTTTGTCTGCACTGTGTAAAGTGAACGGCATCCATCTGGAACCGATGGAGATGATTCTCACCGCAAAGGCGGCGGAAAATCAGTATGTTGGTGTTTCCTGCGGAAAACTCGACCAGAGCTGCGAAGTTCTTTCTAAGAAAAACCATCTACTGTACCTCGACACGAAAGATGACAGCTATGAACTGATCCCTACCAGCGAGAAAATGAAGCCCTACAAGGTTGCAATTTTCTTCTCTGGTTTGGAGCGTTCCCTGAAAAACTCCAAATACAATCTGCGGCAGGATGAGTGCAAGGTAGCAGCCTATGCACTAATGGGGTACGCAGGGATGGACTACGACACCTTTGCAAATACTCGGCTGCGCGATGTACCGTATGAGGTCTTTGAAGCCTATAAAGACCGCCTGCCCGAACTGTGGCGCAGACGGGCAGAACATTATTACAGTGAATTTGCCCGTGCCGAAAAGGGTGCAGAACTGTGGCGTCATGGTGATTTAGAGGGATACGGTCAGCTTGTTTTTGAAAGCGGAAAATCCTCTATTTACAGCTATGAGTGTGGTTGTGATGAACTGAAAAAGCTGTATGAAATCATGGTTGATACCGATGGTATCTACGGTGGTCGCTTCTCTGGTGCGGGCTTCAAAGGCTGCTGTATGGCACTGATCGACCCGGACAAGGCCGAAGATATTGAAGCAAGAGTCACAGCAGAGTATCTGAAAGCGTTCCCGGCACTGGATGGAAAGTATAGTTTCCATCTGTGTGAGAGCGCAAATGGAGTTGAGTTGTAAGAGGGGAGTACATATAGATGAAATGTTTGATTTTGGCAGCGGGCTATGCTACACGGCTTTATCCGCTGACAGAGAATTTCCCGAAACCGCTTCTGAAAGTGGGCGAGAAAGCCATCCTTGATTGGTTGGTGGATGATCTGGTGGACACCACCGACATTGACGAATTTGTGGTGATTTCCAACCACAAGTTCGTACAGCATTTTGAGAACTGGAAGAACAATAAGCAAAAGACGCGGCCTTGTGAGATTACTGTGATTGACGATGGTACAAGCACCAATGAAACTCGTCTGGGAGCAGTTAAAGATATTCAGCTGGCGGTAGAAAAGCTGAATTTAGCTGATGATTTGCTGGTTATGGCTGGCGACAATGTGCTGAATTTCAGTCTTTCCAAGTTTGTGGAGTTCGCAAAGGAAAAGAATACCTCCTGTGTGATGTGCCATGAGGAAAATGAACTGAAAAAGCAGCAGAAAACAGCAATCATCACGTTGGATGGCAATGACTTGATTACCAGCTATGAGGAAAAGCCGAAAGAGCCGAAAGGAAATCTGGCTGTGCCGCCGTTCTACTGCTATCGTGCCTGTGATGTAAAGCGGATTCAGGAAGCACTGGACAATGGCTGCGGTTATGACGCACCGGGCAGCTTTGCGGCTTGGTTGAGCAAGCAGACACCGATGCACGCTTACGTCATGCCAGGTAAACGGTATGACATTGGCGACATTAACAGCTATGAGTATGTAAAGAGTGTGTTTTCAAAATAAAAACGAAAAGAGAGAGGAGAAAGTAATCATGAGAGATTTTAAGGATTTGAAAATTGCTGTGGCTGGAACTGGCTACGTTGGACTTTCCATTGCAACGCTGCTGAGCCAGCATCATAAGGTTATGGCAGTGGATATTGTGCCAGAAAAGGTGGAACTTATCAATAGCAAAAAGTCTCCGATTCAGGACGAATACATTGAAAAGTATCTGGCAGAGAAAGAACTGAACTTAACTGCAACACTGGATGCAAAGGAAGCATATAGCGATGCAGATTTTGTTGTTATTGCAGCTCCTACCAACTACGACAGCAAGAAGAATTTCTTTGATACTTCTGCGGTTGAAGCGGTTATCAAGTTGGTGATTGAGTATAACCCGGAAGCAATCATGGTGATCAAGTCTACGATTCCTGTTGGCTTCACTGCAAGTGTTCGTGAAAAATATCACTGCGATAACATTATCTTCAGCCCGGAGTTCCTGCGTGAGAGCAAGGCTCTATACGACAACCTGTATCCGAGCCGTATCATCGTTGGCACGGATGTAGATAATGCTCGTCTGGTAAAGGCCGCACACACTTTTGCTGAACTCTTGCAGGAAGGAGCTGTCAAGGAAAATATCGACACTCTGTTTATGGGCTTTACCGAAGCAGAAGCAGTTAAATTGTTTGCTAATACCTATCTGGCTCTGCGTGTTAGCTACTTCAATGAATTGGATACCTATGCAGAGATGAAGGGCCTGAACACCCAGCAGATTATCAATGGTGTCTGCCTTGATCCGCGTATCGGTACTCATTACAACAATCCCAGCTTCGGCTACGGCGGGTACTGCCTGCCCAAGGACACTAAACAGCTGCTCGCAAATTATGCCGATGTACCGGAAAATTTAATTGAAGCAATCGTGGAATCTAACCGTACTCGCAAGGACTTTATTGCAGATCGTGTGCTTGAAATTGCTGGTGCTTATGAAGCAAATGACAGCTGGGATGAGAGCAAAGAAAAAGAAGTTGTAGTTGGCGTTTACCGCCTGACGATGAAGAGTAACAGTGACAACTTCCGTCAGAGTTCCATTCAGGGTGTTATGAAGCGTATTAAGGCCAAGGGTGCAACAGTCATCATCTATGAGCCTACGCTGAAAAATGGGGACACATTCTTTGGTAGCCGTGTTGTTAACGACTTGGAAGAGTTTAAGAAACAGAGCCAGGCAATCATTGCAAACCGTTATGATAAGAGCTTGGACGATGTGAAGGAAAAGGTCTATACACGTGATATTTTTCAACGGGACTAAAGAATTAAAAGGAGATTCATTATGAAAGGAATTATTTTAGCCGGAGGTTCAGGCACACGTCTTTACCCATTAACAAAAGTAACAAGTAAACAGCTTTTGCCAATCTACGACAAACCGATGATTTATTATCCGATGTCTGTTCTGATGAACGCTGGCATCCGTGACATTTTGATTATTTCCACACCGCAGGATACGCCTCGCTTTGAGAACCTGTTGGGTGATGGTCACCAGTTTGGTGTGAATCTGACCTATGCGGTTCAGCCGTCTCCGGATGGACTGGCACAGGCCTTTATCATTGGAGCTGACTTTATCGGTAATGATTCTGTGGCTATGGTATTGGGTGATAACATCTTCGCAGGACACGGATTGAAAAAGAGATTAAACGCAGCAGTGGAAAAAGCAGAAAACGGAAAGGGTGCAACCGTATTTGGCTACTATGTGGACGACCCGGAACGTTTCGGCATCGTGGAGTTTGATAAAAATGGCAAGGCTGTTTCTATCGAGGAAAAGCCGGAACATCCGAAGAGTAACTACTGTGTAACTGGCCTGTACTTCTATGATAACCGTGTGGTTGAATTTGCGAAGGGCTTGAAGCCGTCTGCCCGTGGTGAATTGGAGATTACCGATCTGAATCGCATTTATCTGGAAGATGGTTCTTTGAATGTTGAGTTATTAGGTCAGGGCTTTACTTGGCTTGATACTGGCACACATGAAAGTCTGGTTGACGCAACTAATTTCGTGAAGACTGTGGAGCAGCATCAGCATCGTAAGATTGCCTGCTTGGAAGAAATCGCATACCTGAACGGATGGATCAGCAAGGATGAGCTGATGGAAGTTTATGAGGTTATGAAGAAAAACCAGTACGGTCAGTATCTGAAGGATGTTATGGATGGAAAGTATCAAGAACATCTGTATTGATTAGAAAACGAGAACAAGATACACAGATAAGTGTAGAGGAGATGAGATCATGAATATTATTGTTACCGGCGGTGCTGGTTTTATTGGTAGTAACTTTGTGTTCCATATGCTGAAGAAATATCCGGATTACCGGATTATCTGTTTAGACAAGCTGACTTATGCAGGTAATCTGTCTACTTTGGCACCTGTCATGGACAACCCGAATTTTAGATTCGTGAAGGCCGATATTTGCGACCGTGAGGCTGTAGACAATCTGTTTGAAGAAGAACATCCGGATATAGTGGTGAACTTTGCGGCAGAGTCTCATGTTGACCGTTCTATCGAAGATCCGGGCATTTTTCTCCAGACCAATATCATCGGTACCAGTGTTCTGATGGATGCTTGCCGCAAGTACGGTATACAGCGTTATCATCAGGTTTCTACCGATGAAGTTTACGGTGACCTGCCGCTGGACCGCCCGGATCTATTCTTCACCGAGGAGACTCCGATTCACACCAGCTCTCCGTACAGTAGCTCCAAGGCTGCAGCAGACCTGCTGGTTCTGGCTTACCACCGTACCTACGGTCTCCCTGTGACCATTTCCCGTTGCTCTAATAACTATGGTCCGTATCATTTCCCAGAGAAACTGATTCCGTTGATGATTGCTAATGCACTGGCAGACAAGTCGCTGCCTGTTTACGGTGAAGGTCTGAATGTCCGTGACTGGCTGTATGTTGAAGATCACTGCAAAGCCATCGACCTGATTATCCACAAGGGGCGTGTTGGTGAAGTCTACAACGTCGGTGGTCATAATGAAAAGCAGAACATTGAAATTGTGAAGATTATCTGCAAGGAACTGGGCAAGCCTGAGAGCTTAATCACTCATGTTGGTGACCGCAAGGGTCACGATATGCGTTATGCCATCGATCCGACAAAGATTCATAACGAGCTGGGCTGGCTGCCGGAGACCAAGTTTGAGGACGGCATCAAGAAAACCATCCAGTGGTATCTCGATAACCGTGAGTGGTGGGAAACCATCATCAGCGGCGAGTATCAGAACTACTACGAGAAAATGTACAGCAACCGCTAATAGAGGGAATGAAGATGAATAATGTATTAATTACTGGTGGAGCCGGATTTATAGGTTCTGAAATTGTTTGTCAGTTAAATAAAGCTGGAGTGAAGAGTATCACTGTACTTGATTCATTGACGGAACAGATTCATGGAAAAGATTTACAGAACTCTTATCTTTATAAAAAGATTGTTGGGAAATGTAAGTTTGTTAAGGGAAGCGTTACCGATATTGACACAGTATTGCCGCTGGTAAAAGAAGCTGATTATATCATCCACCTCGCAGCAGAAACTGGAACGGGACAATCAATGTACCAGATTAATCTCTATAACGAGACGAATGTTATGGGTACGTCTAATATCTTACAGGCAATTTCTTCATTAGGTAAAGAATGCCACGTGAAGAAGATTGTTTTGTCATCTTCCAGATCTGTATATGGCGAAGGAAAGTATATATGTGCAAATTGTGGCATAGTTTTTCCTGATAGTCGTAAGAAAGAAAAAATGCAGAATGGTGATTTTGGAATGTACTGTCCAAAATGTGGTAAAAAGCTGACATTGACGAAAACTACAGAGGACAGCACTATAAAACCGGTTTCTCTGTATGCGTTTACAAAATATACACAAGAAATGATGCTGCGTACTATGTGTCCGGCATTGAATGTTGATTACACCATTTTTCGTTTTCAAAATGTGTATGGTGTTGGGCAGTCGTTGAAAAATCCATATACAGGTATTTTGTCCATCTTTAGTTCGCTGATGCTGGAAAATAAACCTATCAATGTGTTCGAAGATGGCTTAGAGAGCAGAGATTTTGTGAATGTAGTTGATGTGGCTGCTGGGGTGATTTCTGCGCTCAACAACGCAGAATCTAATGGTGAAATAATCAATTTGGGCAGTGGCGTAGGAACATCTGTTAAAGAGATAACTCAAATTTTAAAAAGAGCGTATAAGAGTGAAAGCCCAATCAATATTACTGGTGATTTCAGACTTGGTGACATTGCACACAATGTTGCAGATATAACAAAAGCAGAAAACTTGCTTGGATTTAAGCAGTCTGTGAGCCTAGAAGAAGGGTTAACACAGTTTTGTGATTGGGTAAAGGGACAAGAGCATGATAATTCCGGCTATGAAAAGTCTTTAAAAGAGATGGAGCAGGCTGGAATGTTTGTAAGAAAGTGAGAAACGATGGGACAGATTAAAGTTGAGAAAAATGTAGGTGGCATCGAGGGACTTTGCGTGATTGAACCTGTTGTTCATGGTGATGCCCGTGGCTATTTCGTGGAAACCTATAACGAAAAAGATATGAAAGAAGCTGGCATCGACATTCGCTTCGTACAGGACAACCAGTCTATGTCCACAAAAGGCGTGCTGCGTGGTCTGCACTTCCAGAAACGGTATCCGCAGTGTAAGTTAGTTCGTGTTGTGCGTGGAACAGTGTTTGATGTTGCAGTTGATTTGAGAAGTAATTCTGAAACTTATGGTAAGTGGTATGGCGTTATTTTATCTGCCGAAAATAAGAAACAATTCCTTATTCCGGAGGGCTTTGCACACGGCTTCTTAGTTCTGAGCAATGAAGCAGAATTCTGTTATAAGGTCAATGATTTTTATCATCCGAACGATGAGGGCGGAATGGCTTGGAATGACCCCGAGATTGGAATTGAATGGCCGCAACTTAAAGGCGAATACAAGGGCGATGCAAGTGCAGAAGGATATACGCTAGAAGACGGTACAGCACTGAACCTGAGCGATAAGGACCAGAAGTGGCTCGGACTGAAGGATACTTTTAAGTTCTGAAAGGAGAAAAATATGAAAATTTTAGTAACTGGTGCAAACGGCTACCTAGGGCAGGGTATTGTAAAGGAGCTTCTGGATAACGGACACAATGTTGTGGCTGCGGATTTTAAGACCACTTATGTTGATGACCGAGCAGAAAAGATAGATTGTGACTTGTTCTCGGTAGAAGAACCCTATACATACTTTGGTAAACCGGATGCTCTTCTTCATTTGGCATGGAGAGATGGTTTTGTTCATTACTCGGAAAATCATATTGCGGATTTACCAAAACATTATCATTTTTTGAAGCAAATGATTGAAGCTAATATCTCCAAGATTAGTGTTATGGGAACGATGCACGAAATTGGTTTCTTTGAAGGTAGTATTAACGAAAATACTCCTTGCCATCCGATGAGTCTCTATGGCATCGGTAAAGATGCTCTGCGCAACTGTGTGGCGATGATGACTAATGGTAAAAACACAAAATGGCAATGGTTACGTGGCTATTACATCGTTGGGCATTCGGAGTTTGGTTGTTCTATTTTTTCAAAAATTACGGCATCAGAAAAAGAGGGTAAAACAGAATTTCCGTTTACCATGGGTCAAAATCAGTTCGATTTTATAGATTATGAAGATTTCTGTAAACAGGTTGCTGCAGCTGTTGGTCAGGATGAAATTAATGGAATTATCAATATCTGTTCTGGTAAACCGGAAAAATTAGCTGATCGTGTAGAAAGGTTTATTAAGGAAAATGGATACGGTATTAAATTGAAATATGGAGCATTTCCTGATCGTCCATACGATTCAAAGGCTGTTTGGGGAGATAATAATAAGATAAGAAAAATTATGCAGAATCATTGATTTAAAGAGTGATTTAAGGTGAATTATATTTAATAGTGCATAAGTTGCAATTCATGATCCTGCTTATTGAAAAATACATAGAAGACCATGAATAACTAAGAACAGTTTGTGCGATTTGGAAACATACTAAACTAGGAAAATATATTTATTTAGCCTTTATTTATTAAAAGAATATGTATTTGAGTATACTAGGACTTATTGTATAAGAGGGAGGGAAAGAATGAAAATACTATTTCACATAAGTTCACTATTTGGTGGTGGAGCTGAAAGAGTTATGTCCTATTTGATTAATCACAATTGTGAACTAAATAATGAAGTTTATATTGTGGTTTGTTATGAGAAGGAAGGTGAGTATTATATTTCACCTAAAGCAAAAAAAATTGTAATAGGATCACAAAGCATTGTTTCTCAATCTCTTGAATTAAGAAAGATAATAAAAAGAATTAAACCAGATATATGCGTAGGTTTTATGCAAGGAGGAAATATCAGACTTTCTCTAGCCTGCATGGGTTTAAAGCAAAAATATATTCTGTCAGTAAGAAATGACCCTAAAAAAGAATATCCAAATGCGATTATGCAGAAATTGGTGCGGTATTGGTTTGATGCAGCTGACGGAGTTGTGTTTCAAACAGAAGATGCAAAAAAGTTTTTCTGCAGTAGTGTGCAGAACAAATCGAGTATAATATACAATCCTGTATCGAACCAGTTTTTTAGAGAGAATGTGTCAAAAGATACCGCTGGAATAGTAGCGTTCGGTCGTCTGGTTGATCAGAAAAACTTTGCGATGTTAATAAAAGCATACGCCATGATAGCAGATAGAATCGATGATGATTTATATATATACGGCGAAGGTCCCTTAGAGAAAAGGTTATATGAAATCATTAATTCAACCGGACTTGCAGGTCGGATTCACTTAATGGGCCGGACTAATAATGTGCCAGAAGTACTTAAAACAGCAAAAGTGTATGCTTTAAGTTCGGATTTTGAAGGTATGCCTAATGCATTGCTGGAAGCTGTATGTATGCTTGTGCCGGTAGTTTCTACTGATTGCCCTTGTGGTGGTCCAAAAGAAATATGTAGCAATGAGTGTGGTCTGTTGAGTCCAGTTGGGGATGTAGAATCTTTTGCAAATAATCTTTACAAAGTTTCTAACAGCAAACAATTAAGAGAGCAATTAGTCAAAAAATGTATTGAACGAAGAAACGCGTTTTCAAATGATTCTATACTGAAAAAGTGGGATGCATTTTTTGATAAAGTGTGTGGATGCTAGGAGGATAAGTATAATGCACTTATATGTTAGCAAAAAAGCTATATTACAGTATTTAATGCTGTATGTCATGTTGATTTTTTGTCAAACACATGTGTATAGATTATATATAAGACCAAATTTGACGGTACATGTTGGTTTAGCAATACTGTTCTTACTAATTGGTATAGTCAATTTTGGAAAAAAAATGAAACGACCTTTTTGGATGTGTATTTTTTTGCTGGCTGCGGTTTTTTTGGTTCGTTTTATTAATGGTGGTGTAGGAATTGTTTTTTGGGTGGAAATGGCAGTAAAAATACTAATTACATATATTGCTATATTGATTGATCCTGAACAGTTTTTAACTAGATTTGTAAAGATTATAACGTTTTTCGCGGCGATTAGTATTGTAGGATGGTTGCAACAGATTGCTGGTTTGAATATTATGCAAAAAATCGGTATGGTAAATAACGATTTTTACACAACGGTAACATGGGATAAAGGTTATGTTGAAGAAACACAGCGTAAGATTTATGGTTTGTTATTTTATGTGACGACAGAATTTGAAACTAAACGTAATATGAGTATTTTTACGGAGCCTGGCATATATCAAATGGTATTGAATGCTGCAATTTTTGTGGTGGCGTTTTGTAATAAACTTATTGAATTAAATCGTAAAGAAATAAAAAAAATATATTTAATTCTTACAATTGCATTAATTACAACGCAGTCGACATCTGGATATTTTGGGTATGCGGTAATAGTTCTTGGCGTTCTTTTGACACGAAGTGCAGATACAAGAACAATAAAAAACTATATTTATATTATTTTAATGGTTGGACTTGTAGTTCTCTTGGGAGATTATTCCGTTAGAGGAAATGATAGTTTGATTTACAAGGCATTGTTATCGAAGGTGTTTTCTAGTCAGGGAGATTTTTCATTGTCTGCTTCGACGGGAGTTTATCGATATGAAATGATAGCGATGGCGATTTTGGCAATGGCAATGAATCCATTTGGTATGGGCTATGAAGCATGGGTAAAACTGTATCGTTTGAACTCATTTGCTGATGCCGGTGGATATCCATTTATTATTGGAGCGGTAATTGGTATTGTACCACTTCTTGTATCATTGTGGTGGATATTTAGCCCGCTTAAGTATATGAAAAATAAATGGGTAGAAATTGTAGTTTTTGTATTCTTATATTTTAATACAGCTATGGCACAAACAAGTGCATTTTATCCTGCAATAATTTTTCTGCCTGTTTTTCTTGATATTATGAGACAAAACATTAATGATTTGGAGTTGGAGAAAGAGGTTGCTTATGAATTATAAATATGTAATTGCTGGTGCAGATAATGATTTTTATGATATTGCATTTAATGATGTTAGAAATAAAGATAAAAACATTACTTATCTTAGAACAGCCATGGACTATAGTAATCCGGTAATACGTTTTTTGAGAAATCGACATTTTAGTGGACGCGCAAATAACATTATTAATTTACCAGGAAAGTTTATATGGAATAGATTTACTTTTGAAAATCCTTATAAAAAAACAGATAAAATATGCTTTGTTATTTTTGGTGCAAACTACGCTAGATATGTAGAACTAGGACTTTTCGAGTCATTACGAAAGAGATATCCGGGATGCAAAATAGTTTGTTATTTTCAGGATTTAGCAAGTAAATGTGGCTATTCGTATCCAGAAAAATTAAAAGATCATTTTGATTTAATATTGTCATTTGATCAAAAGGATTGTGATATGTATGGATGGATATATTATCCATTAGTATACTCGGAAGTTCATGTAGAAGATGATAATGATATTCCAGAAAGTGATGTGTATTTTGTAGGTAAGGCAAAAGATAGATTATCTGAAATTATTTTATTTTTTGAAAAGTGTGATGCCGCAGGCTTGAAATGTGATTTCCATATTGTCGGTGTGCCAAAAGAGAATCAGGTTCTCAAAAATAAAATCTCTTATTGTGGACAAATGCCATATGAAGAAAATTTAAAAAGAATAAGAAAAACTCGGTGTATGTTAGAAATTATGCAACAGGGTGGACATGGGTATACATTGAGGTATTGTGAAGCAATTGCTATGGGAAAAAAATTGGCTACTAATAATCCTGAAATAGAAAAAGCACCATTTTATAAGAAAGAGTTCATTTCTGTATTTAAGAGCGTTGAAGAATTTGATCCTCAATTTATTCTTAATGGTGATCGAGAGGTGGACTATAATTATCTTCCAGAATTGTCTCCTTTGAAATTGATTGAATTCATCGACGCTAGAATATAAAATCTTGTAGAGATTTGTTGTGAGAAATCAACCATAAATAGAAAAAGCTTTCTATTTCATGTCTGTGATATGTTAGATGGATTTAATAGAGCTCCTTTAGGATATCTATTCAAAATTAATTTATATTGGTAATGTGTATAAAAACGATAAAGATGCATTGATAATTATGGATAGTTAAAGATGAGGAAGATTAATGTTTGTATTGCAGTTGGAAATCCTGCAAAAGTAGTAAAAAAATTTGATATAAAAGAAAAAAAGTGGAAACAAGTATTATGAATTGGAGAATAAAATGGTAAAGAAAAAAATACAGAATATTCCTTTGGGAGTAAAAGCAGCAGTGGTATATACCATGGCATCTGTTTTTTCACGAGGATTATCAATGATTACTGTTCCAATTTTCACGAGAATAATGTCTACAAGTGAAATTGGAATGGTTAATTTATATAATTCATGGTATTCATTATTGAATGTAATTGCAACACTATCATTAACTTCAGGTGGATTTCAGGCAGCAATGAAAGACTTTGAGGGAGAAAGGGATCAATATCAATCGTCTGTTTTGACATTAACATCAATAATGGCCATTGTTCTGGGGTGTATTTATTTTCTCATACCTAATATTTGGAACAGGATTACAGGGTTACCTTCTGTTCTGATGATTTTAATGCTTGTAGTTTTTTTCTTTGCACCGGCGCAGGATTTTTGGCTATTAAGACAAAGATATGAATATAAATATAAATTAGCTGGTGCATTGACAATGGGGTCAGCTTTAGCGTCAACAATATTGTCTGTTATAGTTGTTTTAAATTTAAATAAAGTGGATTCAGATCAAATTGTAGTGGGACGCTTGTATGCAACTAACATCGTATCTATAGTAATTTCAGCAATTTTATGGATTAAATTATATGTAAAAGGAAAAACAATAGTAAATATAAAGTATTGGAAATACTCTTTAAAATTAAGTGTACCTCTTATTGGTTATGCTTTTGCGGCACAAATTTTAAGTGTTTCAGATCGAATGATGATAAGCAAAATGGTGGGTAATGATGCAGTTGGAATATATAGTACTTTATATACTGTAAGTTCGATTTCCCTGTTGGTTTGGACTGCAATTAATTCATCGTTTATACCGTATTTGTATCAGAATATAGAGAAAAAAGATAATAGAATAAAAGAATTGTCATTAGCTTTAATGGGATCGTATGCTATTATAGCTGTTATGCTTACTTTTCTAGCACCAGAAATAGTTAAAATATTAGCTACTAAGGAATATTATGAAGCAATTTATATTATGCCACCTATTGCAGCAGGTGTGTTTTTAACTTCTGTATCAAATATGTATTCTAATTTGCTCATATATCATAAGAAAACAAATTATATTATGTATTCTTCGATTATCGCAGCTACTGTAAATCTTTTACTCAACTTTATATGTATAAACGCATTTGGCTATATGGCAGCGGCATATACTACATTGATTGCATACATAGTTTTGGCGGGAACACAAGCAATGTTTGCGAGAAAGATTCGCTTTAAAGAGACAGGGGAAAAATCTGTATATAATGATAATGCGGTATTTGTTATGGCGATATTAACGATAATAGCGGCATTATTTGGCTTAGTATTGTATCGTTATACTTGGCTAAGATATATAATCATTTGTAGTGGAATGATTGCAGGAATTAAAATCGCATTTATGACTTTGAAAAGAATAAAAAATAACTAGGGATTAGAAGAGCAGCTACGAATAAAATAGCCATTAAAAAGTTAATATCACCATTATATAAAATAAAATACAGCCTTTGTCACAAAGGCCGGTTTGAAATGTAAAAGATTTGAACTGGGGTTTATTACGGCTAAATGGCTATTGATGCTGGCAAAATAAAGGAGAGTAGAATCAAATGAGCAATAGGACTATAACTGTCTTTTACGATGGTTCACACTATATTTTTAGGTGGTTAAAGGCGCTTTTTTCTGCACACAATGAATTTAAGCAGCGCGGATTTAAGATTGAATATGCCGATTTTCACGAATATTGTATGCATAAATTCGATTCTGAAAAATTAAAGAAAAAATTGCAGAGAAAAAAATATGATATTATTTTTTTTGCATACCACCATGATTCAGAATTGTTTAATCAACCGAATGAAGTCTTGGTTGACATTTTGAAAATGGCTCGAACTCAAAGCAATTGGTTTGTTTGGCTTGATACAGCTGATAGCACAGGTACATGTCATTTTGAGGTTTTGCCGTATGTTGACCGCTATCTTAAAAAGCAGCTGTTGGTGGATATGGAAATGTACAAGAAGCCAATTTGGGGAGGGCGCATTCACTGCCAGTATTATCATGAAAAATATAATTTGGATGACAAAAACGTTTCTGGTACAATAAATCAGCCTTTAGATGCACAATATATGGATAAGATTGGTCTTGCTTGGAATGTTGCTATTGGAGATTTATTCCAGAATGGTGGCATACAGTATTTGCATCCGTTCTCACGAAAGGCTCCAAAGTATAAAGAATGCGGTAAAGATAAAGTGTTCGATACTCATTTTAGGGGGAGTGCGTGGTCTGAAGTTGCGGGATACCAAAGAAGAGCTTGTATGAAAAAGTTGTCTGAGTGTAAGAATTTGAAATATCCAGATCCTACACAGAAGGTACCCAAAAAAGAATATAATATGGAATTGCAGAAAACTCGTTCGGTGCTTAGTCCGTTTGGTTGGGGCGAAATCTGTGGAAGAGACTTTGAATGCTTTGTATATGGAGCTGCTCTGATTAAACCCTCTGTTGAGCATCTTAGAACGTTTCCACAATGGTATGTTGATGGAAAAACCTATGTAGCAATCGATTGGGATTTCCACAATTTCGATGAAATTATGAATTGGTTAAAAAATAAACCGGAAGAAGTGAAAAGAATTGCTGAAAACGGACAAGCAATGATGAAACATTACTGGTCCAAGGAAGGGAAAAAAGAGTTTGTAGATCACGTGATTAACGAGTTGAAGTTGCAATAAGGAGAGGAAAGTATGTACGATTATTTAGTTGTGGGCTCTGGTTTGTATGGAGCTGTATTTGCACACGAAGCCAAAAAAACTGGTAAAACTGTTTTAGTAGTGGATAAACGTTCTAACATCGCGGGAAATATCTACACCGAGAACATGGAAGGTATCAATGTTCATGTCTACGGCGCACATATCTTCCACACTAACAACACAAAGGTCTGGAAATATATCACGCAGTTTGCTGAGTTCAACCGGTTCACCAACAGTCCAGTTGCCAATTATAAGGGTGAACTGTATAGCTTGCCTTTCAATATGTACACCTTTAATAAGATGTGGGGCGTGGTAACTCCTGAAGAGGCCTTGGCAAAGATCGAAGAGCAGCGCAAGGAGATTGTTGGAGAGCCTCAGAACCTGGAGGAGCAGGCTATCTCCCTCATCGGTCGTGATATCTTTGAGAAGCTGGTCAAGGGCTATACCGAGAAACAGTGGGGGCGAGATTGCAAGGATTTGCCTGCCTTTATCATCAAGCGTCTGCCTGTCCGCCTGACTTTCGATAATAACTACTTCAACGCTCTCTATCAAGGCATCCCTATGGGCGGTTATACCAAGCTGATTGAGAATCTGCTGGAGGGTATCGAGGTTCGCCTGAACACTGACTATTTGGAGCAGAAGGAGGAACTGGACGCACTGGCAGAGAAGGTGGTCTACACAGGTCCAATCGATGCCTATTTTGGTTACAAGTTGGGGACGTTGGAGTATCGCTCCGTTCGCTTTGAGACTGAACTGCTAGATATGCCCAATTTCCAAGGCAATGCTGCAGTGAACTATACTGACCGTGAGACTCCTTGGACACGTATCATCGAGCATAAGTGGTTTGAGTTTGGCAAGGACGCAGAGGGCAACGATTTGCCCAAGACAGTCATCAGTCGTGAGTATTCTTCTGAGTGGAAGCCAGGTGATGAACCTTATTATCCCGTTAATGATGCAAAGAACAGCGCACTATATGCACAGTATAAGGCTCTGGCAGATCAAGAAGAGAAGGTCATCTTCGGCGGCCGTCTGGGCGAATATAAGTATTACGATATGGACGCAACCATTGCAGCGGCACTTGATATGGTAGAAAAACAATTGTAATAATAGGGAGGTGTGGGAGAGATATTCATGAAAAAGAAATTATTATTTATTATGAGTAACCTCCAGAATGGCGGTGCCGAAAGAAGTCTTGTAAATCTTTTACAACTTATGGATTATGACAAATATGAAGTGGATTTGTTGCTTTTTCAAGAGAAGGGAATGTTTCTTGGACAAGTTGATAAGCGAGTAAATATTTTGCACGATGGTTACGACAAGCTTCACAGATTATATAGTGATTCTTCAGATAAATATAAAGATGTAGGAATGTTTGCGTACCGTGTATTAGCAACAACATACTCGAAGTTTCGTGAAGGCGGCACCGCAAAACATAAGCAGTATCGGTGGAATAAATTTTATAGTAGAATTCTTTCTGTATGTACAAAGGAATATGATGTGGCTATCGCCTATCTACAGGGAGAACAGTACTATTATTTGGTTGATAAGGTTAGAGCAAAGAAAAAGATTGGGTGGATTCATAATGAATACCCCAAAACAGGCTTGTCAGAGGCTTACGATTTGCCATATATAGAAAAGATTGATCAAATTGTGACTATCTCTGATGCGTGTGCAGAAGTATTGAAGCAGTGTTTCCCAAGTCAAAGTAAGAAAGTATCAGTATTGCCTAATCTAATTTCGGAAAAAGTTATCGCTGATTTAGCAGATAAATTCTATCCAGAAGAGTTTGATCCTAATGCTAAAATTCTTGTTTCTATTGGAAGGCTTCATCCTCAAAAAGGTTTTGACCTTGCAATTGAGGCTGCACAGATTTTGAAAGCAAAAGAAGTTCATTTTAACTGGTATATTTTAGGTTCAGGAGATCTGGAGCGCGAACTGAAAGAAATGGTAAAAAAACTCTGTTTAGAAGATGTAATGCATTTTATCGGTTCTCGTGAGAATCCTTACCCTTATATAAAAAATTCGGATGTTATTATTCAGAGTTCAAGATTTGAAGGAAAATCAATTGTATTAGATGAAGCTAAAATTTTATCAAAACCAATTGTAGCGACAAATTATACAACAGTTCGAGATCAGCTGAAGAATGAGGAAGGCGTAATATGTGAAATGACTCCATTAGATTTAGCTGAAAAAATAATGTTTATGTTAAAAAATGGTGCGGGCTACTCACAATATTTATCTACTAATAATTATGGAAACGCAGATGAAATTGAAGGATATTACGAGATATTTGGGTGAGGTGAGCACAACAATTGTATGATAATAGAATTCTTAAAAAAGAAAAAGCTTTCCTTCAGATTCTATTGTTTTTGAGAACTGATTCAAATAGCAGAAAACGTGCAAGATTGTTGAAAAAAAGAGAAGTGCTTCATTCCCATGGAGATGGGGCTTTACCGGCCGTTTGGTCTGCAGAGCGAACTACAACTTGTATCAATTGGGAACAATGTCAGTATCGCTGCGAATTTAAGACTCATAACACACAATATTATTCAATCTATGTTTTGTGATATGAATGATGAGAATTATTCGGCTGGAACAAATCGATTTTATAGGGAAGTTTGAAATATATGATAATTGTGTAATTGAAGTTGATTCTACGATTTTATGTAACACAAAAATCGGTCCGAATGCAATGGTTATTGCTGGAATCGTAGTAATGCGCGATGTGCCTTCATTACTGTTGACACGTAACCTTGCATAGTTAAGGCCGGACCGTTAAATTGATCTCAGTTGATACAGATCGGCCTTTCTGGCAATTATGAGTCAAATCTCTGTGCGACTTCCTGGAACACATTGGTTCCAACATTTTTTCATAAGCACGCTTTTCCGTCACAGGGGTTTTCGATAGCTATGGAACTTCTGAACGATATAGCCTACTTCTGCTTTCTTTTATAGTTTCTTAGATACCGTTCGGTAGCATTGTTTGTTGGTATCGTGTGATCATAGAGAAATCGGAGATGAGTTTCTTTAAACTTCTCCATCCTGCGATAGAGGTTATATCCATCTCGGTAAATAAAAATCAAAGAAAGGGTAAATGGATGAAAAAAATAATATCGGCGTGTGTAGCATTCATATTAGCGTTTTTCGTAGTGAATGGTATAATGTTTGCCTATGAGAGACCAGTTGCATGGATTGATACACCGAATGGAGCAAGTCGTGCGGTAAGGAATCCAAATGCTATGTTAATTCATGGAACAGAGGGATATAGTATATCTAAAATAGATTCCTATGGTTTTACAAATCAAAATTATGCACTAGCGGATGAATATATTTTGATGATGGGGGCATCACATTCTCAAGGCAAAGAGATAACAATTTCAAATAGATATTCAACTATTGTGAATAATATGCTTGTTGATGATAAAGAAGAGTTGAGAGCATTTAATATTGCCTGCGATGGTCATTTTTTGCCGTCTATCATAAACCATTTTCAATCGGCTATTGAAAACTATCCTAAAGCAAAGTGTGTGACGATTGAAATAATGAGTACGGATTATTCAATAGAGGATTTAAGAAAATCTTTGATTTTGGCAGATGAAATTGACACAACAACTGCGATAGAAATCTTTGCCTCGCAGAGTAGTGTCAAAAGAGCGAAGAACATGCTTAAAGAGTATCTCCCGTTAATTGCGATGATTAAAAATCATATAGAAACATCACAAAAGTTAAATTCCAGCGGGAGGGGGGATAATAGTATTAATGAGGAAGAATATCGTACTGTAATAACAGATGGTTTATCATTGATGCGTTCGTGTTTCGATGGGCCGATTGTTTTTATATATCATCCAACAACAAAGATACAGACTGACGGGACACTTAAGCTTATCAGAAGTCAAACTCTTGAAATTTTCAAAGAAGAGTGTGAACATGTGGGTATTGATTTTATCGATACCGGTGATGCATTCTTAGAACACTATAACAAATATCATGAGCTTCCGTATGGTTTTGCAAATACTACTCCAGGAAATGGTCATTTAAATGAAGTTGGTCATAAAATTATGGCTGATGTTATTATAGACTATTTAGAGGAGGTGGATTGCAAATGATATTCTATTCGTCGACATTTGCTTTGTTTTTTGTTGCCCTAATTATGTTGACGCACTTAGTGAAGGACTGCAAAAAGCAGCATATTGTCTTTTTGTTAGCCAATATTGTTTTTTACGGTTATTGGGATGTGCGTTTCCTACTCTTGTTGACAGCCGTTATTCTGATTTGCTATTATGGCGCGAATCTGTATGAAACTAATCAGAATAGGGTATTTATAACAATTCCTGTGGTGACTTGTTTAGGCGTACTGGGAATTTGTAAATATCTGAATTTCTTTATTGATTCATTCTGCGAGGCTTTTAATATCAGTGGTATACATACACTGCAAATTATTCTACCACTAGGCATTTCGTTTTACCTGTTCCAAGCAATGAGCTATATGTTTGATGTAAAGAAGGGAACGATTTCTGCCGAAAAAGATTTTATTAAATTGGCTACATATATTTCCTTTTTCCCGCAGATCACATCTGGGCCGATTGTAAAGGCTCATGATTTCCTGCCTCAGCTTGATCGAGTACACCGAATCAAGAAGTCAAACGTATACGAGGGCATCCAACTGTTTGTGCTTGGTTTGACCAAGAAAGTTGTTTTTGCAGATCGTATTGGTGTTGCTGTTAATGCGGTGTACAGTGCTCCTTTAGCCTATAATAACATCAGTATCTTTTGGGCTATTATTGGATATTCACTTCAAATTTACTGTGATTTTTCTGGATATTCCGACATGGCGATCGGTATTGCTAAAGTTCTGGATTTTGATTTGGGAAAGAATTTTGATCTTCCGTATCTTGCCAAGAATCCGTCGGATTTTTGGCGCAGATGGCATATTAGTCTGTCCAGCTGGTTTAGGGATTATGTTTATATTCCTCTTGGCGGAGGCAGAGCAGGTAAGGGAAGTGCTGTCTGGATTGTTCCGCATGACGGGTATCACTTATATAAATGTATATGTTGTGATTTATTTTGTGATTATCGCAGTTGTACATATTCTTGGTGTGATTAAAAATAATGGCCATGCTTTTGAAGTGAAATTGGATCTGGATACATTCAAAGGACAAATTATCCTGTTTACTTGGATATTCCTAATCATTGCATTTATGTATGTTGGTGATTCTGCGTTTATCTACGCACAGTTTTAAATATTGCCGTCCAATGGGCGGTTGCCATCCTAATCAACAGCCTTCACGCGGCGGATGGTGGGCGTATAAAAATACGGCAGATGGTTGACAATAGTTGCAGTAAATGTTGGGGCCTGCCCCTCTTAAGAAAGTAAGGAGAGATTATGAAAACAACATTACTTATCATGGCAGCCGGAATCGGCAGTCGCTTCGGAACAGGAATCAAACAGTTGGAGCCGGTGGATGCTTCTAATCACATCATTATGGACTACTCAATCCATGATGCGATTGAAGCTGGTTTCAATCATGTGGTATTTATCATCCGCAAGGATATCGAGAAGGAGTTCAAAGAGGTCATCGGTGATCGCATTGCCTCCATTTGTTCGTCTCATAATGTAAGTGTAGACTACGCTTTCCAGGATATCAATGATATTCCGGGAACTCTGCCGGAAGGACGTACAAAACCTTGGGGAACAGGACAGGCAGTTCTCGCATGTAAAGAAGTTCTGCATGAGCCATTTGCAGTTATCAATGCAGATGACTACTATGGGAAGGAAGCATTTGTTAAGCTTCATGATTTCCTTGTAGGCTATACACCAGAAAAAGCAAATCAGTTTTGTATGGCAGGATTCATTTTAAAGAATACTTTAAGCGAAAATGGTGCTGTTACCAGAGGTATCTGTGAGACAAATGAAAAAGGTTATCTTGCAGCGGTACATGAGACTTCCAATATTGTTAAGACTCCAGAGGGTGCAGCAGTAGACAACGATGGACAGCTCACTTCAATTAATGCTGAATCCTACGCATCCATGAATATGTGGGGACTTACACCGGAATTCATGCAGATTTTAGAAAATGGATTTAAAGAGTTCTTTGCAAATATGGGAAACAAAGATATTCTGAAAGCAGAATATTTACTGCCAATCTACATAGACGAACTTCTTCAGGCAGGCAGAGTTTCTGTAAAAGTATTAGATACGAATGACAAGTGGTTCGGAGTGACCTATAAAGAGGATAAAGACTATGTAGTGAAGTCATTTGCTAAGCTGATAGAAGCTGGTGTATATCAGAAGAATTTATTTAAAGATTTGAAATAAGAATGAAAACCAAGATGAATAAAGAGGAGAAAAGAAATGGAAATATTTAAAAGTATAGTAACCAATGTTCTCGCAGCTCTTTACCAGCCATTTTGGTTTGCAGTACTCCTTACGATATTCATTTTGTTTTTTTATATGTATGCATATTACCCAACTGACACCGGCAAGGGAATTAAATCCGCTTGTCGTGCCTGGATTCATACATTTAAAAATTCCTTGTTTTTTCGTAAACTATTTTGCCTTGTATTTTTTACGGTAATGATTTTGTTTCGAACTTTACTAAATCGCAATATGTGGATGAATCCACTTTCTGATGTGATGGGCGGCTGGTGGATTTGGGAGAAACAATCGGATGGAACAATGACATTAACAACAGAATGTTTTGAAAACATTGCCCTTATGCTGCCATTTACTTTTCTGCTCATGTGGACTGCCAAAGAGAAACTTTTAAAAGAGAAGGACAGACAAATTTGTTTTACAAGTATTCTTTGGCATAGTACAAAGGTTGCATTTCTTTTTTCATTGACGATAGAGTTCCTGCAGCTTTTCCTGCGACTTGGGACATTTCAGCTTTCGGATTTATGTTACAATACGCTCGGCGGAGCGATAGGAGGAGTATTGTATTGGATGGGGTGGAAGGTAAAGAAATAGTAAGATAAAACAGAGGCAGCTATCGGAGCATTAGTCCGTGACCCCAATGTGGTCAACTTAGCGTCAACTTAAGAAAGTTTATCTATAAACGAGCAAAGTATATTCAAAAAGTCTTGGATAAAATCAGGACGGAAGCTAGCTAGGCAAAAACAGGCGCACTTTAATAAGGGCTGTGGTGAGTTCCATGAAAAAAATATAAGAAATGATGATCAAAAAGCAGCTTTTTGATTATCGAAATGAGTCCTTTCCTTCGTTTTGCTTTTCTTCTGATTATTCCGGGGCTCTCTGAGCCACCTGTCCGGACTTTGAGAGCCACCATTCCGGATAATTGCGGAAGAACCTCGCCACACCGGACTGGCGGCTCTGCCGCACCGTAATATTCATCTTCCGTCGGAATGATCGCCCCGGTATGATCTGGGAGCGACAGCGAAGAGAATCCTGAAACAGCTGATCAACGGAAGAAAGTCTTAGGATGCCGCATAGGATTTTGGGCAGGACGCGTTTCATGCGTCCGATCACGAAAGCACGGTTGGCCTGATACCTGTATTTATTGGAACTGCGGGGCGAAACCAGGAGTTCTTCATCTGCTTGGTTTTTAATCAGAGAAGCCAGATTAGAAAGTGACCACATTGGGGTCTGACCCTGAGAGTTCTCCTTTCCTATTCTTTTCAATAAACTCACAAATAATCCTTTCATATTTCTCTGGATCTTTTTCATAGCAGTCTGTATGACCTGCTCCAGAAAATATGTATAATTGCTTTGGGCTTTGACAGCTATTATAAAGGTTGTATGCCATAGATATCGGTGCTTTTGTATCTTGGTCTCCGTGAATCATTAAAACAGGGATCTTAGTTCTTGACAATGCTGTACAGGAATTAGCATCTGCTAAATTAAAGCCGCCCCATATTCTTGTCCCAACATTTACGGACAGTGTAAAGAGTTCTGTCAGTATTTCCTGATGAAGCTTCGTTTTGCTATTTAATTTTATCATTTCCAATGACGAGGTAAAGCCTGCATTGTCAATGATTCCGCAGACGGATTCCGGTAATTCCAGATCACTGCTCATCATCACTATGGCACCTCCCATTGAAAGCCCCATAAGAAAGATCGGAGTCTTTTCGCCAAATTCAGAAGTGACCCAGTTTGCCCAATCACGGCAGTCATATTTTTCCAAAGCGCCAAATGTTGAAACAGCACCTTCACTCTCACCATGAGCACGCAGGTTTACCAGAAGGATATTCCAATTATTTTTTTCTGTAATTCTGTAAATCGGAACTCCATCTGTATAGCAATTGCTCCAAAGTCCATGTAAGAAAATTACAACTGGTGCATTTTTCTTTCTTTCATAATAATGGCCGACTAACTTTGTTCCATCGGAAGCAGTAATTGTAATTTTCTTATTCTCTTCCTTTTTTATTTTATATGCGTCCGTCAGAATTCCGTATTGCCAATCATCTGCAACTCCCAAATCTAGCCACTGTATTTCTCTTCGTAAGCAAGCCTTTTGAAATATAAATTTGCTTGCACCTAATGACATAACTAACCCGATAATTATAATTAGGGAAAGCATAAAATAAATTTTATTTTTTGCATAAAATTTCATTACTTAATTCGCCTTTCTTGTTCGTCTAATCTTCGCAGTCAGATATTTTTGCCGCTTTCGTGAAAAATATCAAAATAAATATAAAATTAAATGCTATATTTTATCTTACTTTAACTATCTTCATTTTTCCTTACCGAGGTCTGACCCTTTTGTATGCATTTGAATTGTCAAGGTGCATAGGTCTGTTTCCATTATCTGGGATCAGTCCTGCCGGAGAAGGATCCGGTTCTATAGCAATCTGGACTACGTCCTGTTTATGGGATGTAAGGTCAAGAGTGCTGGCTTTTTCAACTGGATCCGGTATCTGATAGGCTTTTTTGCGGAGACGGGTAACTGCATTGTAAAAACAGCTGGGAGATATCCCATGCTCATTACACCATGCAGCATCTGTCAGGCCGCTTTGTCTGCATTCGGTTACCAGTTCCATCCATTCGTCCAGGGAACGCCCTGGAGCACGTTTCTTACTCATAATGAAACCTCAAAATGTAGTAAATTTCTATCTCCTATCAAGCGGAGTGTAGTAAAAATCTATTTACTATCATTATGAGTTCAAAAATGTAGACAGTAAAACTACCCAAGATTTAAGCGCTTACTTCACAGATTCACCCTGGCAGATGCTATGAACGCTCTAAAAAGAATAGAGACCGAAAACATCTTCGCACAAGAAAATCGGTACTCTAACTCCTACACAAGAGAAGACCATTTTTAAAGGCCTATCCCGTATAGGTCTGTTTAACTATACCATAAATCCGGCAATAAGGCGAGATACTATTTTTACTATTTAGTTTTCAAGGAGCGAAAATAAATAAGCAGAATCATAGCGATTTTAAGTTGACACTATATTGCTAGCATTGGGGTCTGACCCCATAAAGGGAAAATAAATTTTCTAAAGAATCTATAAACAAGATAAGGGGAGCGGAAGCTCCCTACGCTGCTCTGATAATCACACGCCTCTCCGTGGTGGGCAGCAGGCAACGACCTTATGGTCGGTTGAGATGTGATGAAAATAAAGGAAAGGGTTAAAAAGTATGCCTAATTACAATAGCATCGAAGGTAATAGAAAAATTGAAGGAGCTGCTAGAAGACTACATTAAGAAAACGAAACCGGAGTATTACCCGCCAGTGGAGAATCTACTGGATCTGATCTACGAGCATTACACGGAGAATAATCCAGTAGAAAAAAATACAGTTGCCGGTAAAGCGGCAAAGGCCAAGGAAAAGGAACTGGAAGAGTGGCTGCGTGACTTGGAAGGTATGGATAGGTTGGTAGATGACTACATCGGAGATAAGATTCCACTCCGGGAGAAGATCATGGACTGGCAGGGGACGGTGTGCTGTGCTTGGGAGAAGACTGCCATGCCCATGCAGACCAGAGAGCCACAAGCGAAATACTTGTGAGCTTGCATCAGCTTCTTGCAGCCTGTGTAGAAGCATCCTGCCATACAGGCAAGTGCGCCGAGTGACCAATATTTCTTTCATTTTGTGTTCTCCTTATCTTCTTTCCGTATTCTAAGCAGTTCCTCTATTTCCATTTTACTCGCTAAGCGTACCGCCGGCTTCTCTTTATAGGTTTGTGCTCTGTAGTCAGGACAACGGTCAGGTAGTACCTCAGCAGAGAAGCAGTAGCGGCATGCGTCGCAAAAGTAGTAGTTCAAGTCATATTCACCCCAATCTCTAATATATCCTCAAATGCAATAATGGTCGGCAGCTCTTTGCCGGTATCATTTATAAATCCTGTGTAAACTCGTATCATAAAAATTATTTCTTCCTGTCAAGCCGAGATATGTTTGAATTTCTTTTCTGGAACGTGGAATAGAGCAAAAATCAAGTATTGCCGTAATCTTATCATTTTGAATAGACAAATTATCGACTTGCCCCATGACTTGCCCTGTGACTTGCCCTGTTTGCTGGTGAACCGCAATCCACTTCTGATTTTTGAGAGTCGCACATAGCATAAAACTTGAAACGAGATACCAAAAAGTTGCAGTCTTTGCTGGAAAATTTTATGCTGCAAAGTATTTCTTCTATGGATGGTGCCAACGAGGCTTTCTATCATGGTATGATGCTGGGGTTGTGCGCTGTTCTTGGAAACAGGTATCAGGTACGATCTAATCGTGAATCCGGACGTAGGCGTTTTGATGTTCAACTGGCTCCTTTGGTTTCTGGAATTCCGGGCTTTCTATTTGAATTCAAACATACCAATGATGAACATGTGGATTTGGATGTTTTAGCAGATAGTGCGTTACGGCAGATCGATGAGAAGAAGTATGATGCGGAACTGCGCAGTGCGGGAATTAATTCTGTGATTAAAATTGGAATTGCATTCCGTGGGAAAAATGCCGTAGTTAAGTGAAAATGAGATGCGTCCATACCATTATCGTCAACCTTGCTATTCAACCCGTTAAATGCTAAAATCAATTCATAAATAATTAGTGTACTCGATTGGTTTTTGCAGTAAATAAAGATGTTATATCAGTGCAGAAAGGAGCGTGAGTCTAATGATCGAAGGACTAAAACTGCCGGTTGGAATCGAAGATTTCCAGGAGATCCGAAAAGCGGGTTTTTATTATGTAGGGTTCATATAAATTGGTTATTCCAAATAAAGAAATCAGGGAAGTTTACAAGCTTCAGATACAGGAATGGTTTAAAAATACTGTTTTAAGTAATACTGAGCAGTTGACTTCCTTCTGGAACGCAATCCAGACAGGAAAAGCTGAAGTAATAGAGACATATCTAAATAGGATTCTTAGTAATTCAATCAGTGTTTTTGACACAAAAGCGCGAAATGAAGAGAAAGAAAGTTCTTATCATACACTTTTGATCGGACTTTTGGCTGGAAATTCAAACTGGCTGGTTAAGTCAAATGTAGAAGCTGGGGATGGATTTGCAGATATTATTATTGAAACGGAAGATCCAGATGCAGGTATTGTTATTGAACTGAAATATTCAAAAGAATTTTCTGGATTAGATACGGCATGTGAGAAAGCAATTGCTCAGATTCATGATCGAAAATATGAAAATTATCTAAAGAATGATGGACGTTATAATATATTACTCTATGGTATGGCTTTTTACAAAAAAAGATGTAGGATCGTTGTAGAATCTTAGGCTGCATCGGCTAATTTTAGAAAGGGTGATTCAGAAAAACATGGGAAGATTTGTAAATCCAGATAATAGCGCGTTTCAGGTTGCCTTAAACTCCAGGATATATGTGGATAAGACAGGTTTGATCGAGTACACAAACAGTGTTCTTGACACAACAAATGCTTATATCTGTAATAGTCGGCCACGTCGATTTGGAAAATCATATGCGGCAAATATGCTGGCAGCTTATTACAGCAAAGGCGCTGAGTCCGAGCAAATGTTTTCCGGACTGGAGATCAGTAAAAATACTGACTTTAAAAAGCACCTTAATAAATATGATGTGATCCATATTGATATACAGTGGTTCCTGACAAACTGCGATGATGCAGATAACGTAGTCCCTTTTATAACGAAAAGCGTCCTGGATGAACTTCGTGAAATTTATCCAGAATTTTTACCACTGGAAGTTACAGCTTTTCCGGATGCGCTTTCACGAATAAAAAATTGTACAGAACAAAAATTTGTCATTATCATTGATGAATGGGATGTTCTCATTCGTGATGTAGCTGCAAACAAAAAAGTACAGTCCGATTATATAAATTTCCTGAGAGGCATGTTCAAGGGAACGGAACCGACAAAATATATCCGGTTGGTTTATCTTACTGGAATTCTTCCTATTAAAAAGGAGAAAACACAATCAGCATTAAATAATTTTGATGAATTTACAATGCTTCAAGCAGATGAGCTCGCACCTTATATAGGTTTTACTGAAAATGAAGTATCCATGCTCTGTGAAAAATATGAAAGAGACTTTGATAAAGTAAAAAAATGGTATGATGGATATTTGCTTAATGGATATCAAGTTTACAATCCCAAAGCAGTTGTAAGCATTATGACAAAAGAGAGATTCAGAAGTTATTGGTCAGAAACAGCTTCTTATGATGCAATCGTTCCACTGATCAATATGAATTATGATGGACTAAAAACAGCTATCATTGAGATGCTCTCCAGTGTAGAAGTGAAAGTGAATACAGCAACCTTTCAAAATGATACGGAAGATATTAAAAGTAAAGATGACGTGTTGACCTATATGATCCATTTAGGTTACCTTGGTTATAATGAAACCAGAAAAACAGCGTTTGTGCCTAATGAAGAAATCCGACAGGAATTAACCACTGCTGTTGAGCGTAAAACCTGGAATGAAATGCTGGTATTTCAACAGGAATCTGAAAATTTGCTGGATGCTACACTTGATCTGAATGGTTCAGAAGTAGCAAAACAAATTGAAAAAATCCATAATGAGTATGTATCAGTTATTCAATATCACAATGAAAACTCTTTGAGCAGTGTACTTGCAATCGCTTATCTAAGTGCAATGCAGTATTATTTCAAACCAATACGTGAACTGCCAACAGGTCGTGGATTTGCGGATTTTGTATTTATACCTAAACCAGAATACAAAGATGATTATCCGGCACTGATCGTAGAATTAAAATGGAATAGGAATGCACACACTGCATTACAGCAGATCGAAGATAAGAAATATCCTTCATCTGTTTTGAATTATACCGGTGATATCCTGCTTGTTGGAATTAATTATGACAAAGAGAGTAAGGAACACCAATGTGTAATTAAAAAATACGAGAAAAAATAAATCATTGAACGATTTAAGACCTTGAAGCTTTTACACACATTCTTTCTGTTGCCAAAGCTTCAAGGTCTATTTATATTCAGGCTAATTCCCACTGTGCTGTAACCGCAGACACGAGAATAAACCTTTGTACCATACTATACTCCTTGCGTTTCCGGGCTCTGCGGCAAATTTCATTTTGTACCTGTACCCAGATTTCCCGGGAGATGATTGGCTTGTGGTGATTTGGAATATAATATCTGGGCAGCTCCCCATTATTTTCAACAGGTCTGTGGTTCAGATAGTCTTTTGTGTAAGTCTTCTGGATCAGAAGATCTCCAATATATTTTTCATTTTGTAAAATACATAAGACGCTGGTAGTGCACCATTCCTTGCCATTTACAGTCTTGATGCCACGTTGGTTCAGTTCTACAGAAATCCCGTGAGCGGAGCATCCCCGCAGATATTTTCTGTAAATATAGCGCACGATTTTTGCCTGGTCGGAATTAATTACCCATTTTCCATTATTTCCCATATCATATCCTAACATACGTTTCAGGTTGATCTGTGGTACACCATTCCGGAATTTTTTTCGTAACCCCCAGCGGATGTTTTCAGCAATGGAATAACTTTCATTTTGGGCCAGAGCCGCCATGGTTGTTAAAATGAAATCATATTTCCGGTTCAGGGTATACATATTTTCCTTTTGAAAATAAACACCAACGGATGGCTGCAAATTGCGCAACTCCTGTATACAATTTAAGGTATCGACTGTATTACGTGCAAACCGTGAAAGGGATTTTGTCAAAATGTGATCGATTTTTCCGGCTTTTGCATCCTCGATCATCTGGTTAAATCCCTGGCGTCGTGTACGGCTTGTACCGGACCGGTTTTCATCTACATAAATCTCAACAAGTTCCCAGTCGGGATTGTTAGTAATAACACTTTTGAAATAAGAGATCTGAGAAGTAAATGATCCCTGCTGACTTTCTTCACCGGTTGATACTCTGCAGTATGCGGCTACCCGAAGTTTTCTGACCTGTTTTGCTGTTTCAGGCTGGCGCATATCCTGTTCAAAAGCCGGGATCATTTTTACAGCTGAATTTTCCGTTTTCAACTGAGAATTACTTATGACTTTCTTTGCAGTTTTGGATATGATAATCTTATGCATGTGTTATATTTCCCCCTGTATTTCTCAAAATAACTTTTGTATAAACATCATCAAACCAGTGTATCGTATATTTGGACTTAGAATGGATCGTAATATCCAGGAACAATGCTTTAAAATACATATCTGTAGCTCCAAGCAGAAATTTTCTTGTTCGGGTTCGCCCCTGTGGTAAAGACTGGAGCCATTGCAGTGCTTTTGCTCTAAGTTCAAAGTCCGGCTCCAGTTCCTCCCAATAATTTTCCAAGTGGTCCAGCTTGGCGGAAATAGACTTGTATTCCCGTTTGTTTTTCCAGAGTTTTTTTCTTAAATCAAGGATCGTCTGCTTTTGCCTGGCAATTTCGGAAGCGTTCATTGTTTTGCTATTCAGGCAAGCTGCTTTTATGTGTTCGATCTCTTCCAGATCAGCATCGATTGCTTTATCGATATCTGCAAGCTGTCCTTTATAAGTGCTTCGGTCCCGTTCTACATAATCATCATTTAAGACTTTTTCCAATCGGGGAACTGCATTCTTTAAAAGTTTTCGTGCAGCTTTCTTTACAATATATGTAATTTCTTCTTCTGTAAAAGATTTGGCATGGCATATTTGCAGTCCATTTGTCTTTCTTGTAGAAGGACAATACCATACGAGATGGTCATTTCTGGTAGCCATACAATAAAACCGTCCACATTCACCACAGATCAGTCTTTTTGAAAATGAGTGGGTTTCATTTTTATTGTGTTTTATTTTTTTGAGGGATTTTTGCCTTAAAACGGCGTGAACTTCTTCGTATAATGTGCGATCAATAATAGGGGTGTGATGGTTTTTAATATAATACTGTGGAAGCTGTCCTTTATTGGCTTTTACTTCATGAGTCAGATAGTTTATCGTATATTTTTTTTGTGTCAGTACATCTCCAACATATCGTTCATTACGGACCATGCGTGAGATCTGCCCGGAATTCCATCCGGCATCTAATTGACTGTAAAGCTGCCCTTTTCGGGAATGTAATATTCGTTTTCGTTTATAATCATTGTACGGGGCGGGAATCTTCTGTTGATTTAACCATCTGGCAATTTCTGAGTAGCTTTGGCCATCCGCAACTTTTCGGAAGATAAATTGGACTACCCTGGCTTCTTCCTCAACCACTTCAACTTCTCTGTACTTATAGCCGTTTTCATTACATATCCAGTTTCCGCTAAAACGATATCCATATAGTTTAACATTTCGTACATCCCCCTGGCTGTTCCGCATTTTATTACCTTCCATAATATTACTGGAAATGCTGCGGCTTTCTTCCTGGGCAAATGCACCAAGTACGGACAGGATAAATTCATTTTTCAGTTCCGCAGAGTCAAGATTTTCTTTTTCAAAGAAAACGGTTACCTGACAATTACGCAGTAAAAACAGGGCAGAAGAAAAGTCAGCCGTATTACGGGCAAAACGGGAAATGGACTTACATAAGATACGGTTGATCTTTCCCTCCTGGCAATGGCGGATCAACCGGCAAAAACCTACCCGTTTCTCTTTGCTCGTACCGGAAATACCATAGTCAGAATAAATTCCTACTAGTTTCCACAGAGGATTACTTTCAATGATCTGCTGAAAATATTGTTCCTGCACTGCGTAGGAATTTTCCTGATCCTGCAGGTCTGTTGAAACACGGATGTAGGCTGCAACCTTAAGCCTTGGAAGCGTTTTGTCATCATCCTGCCTGGTTGCATTTAAAATATAATTCTCATCAAATTCAGGACGATTCTCATGTTCTGTGGGAATGGGAAACAACCCCTTTCATTTGCTTTTAATTAGATTGTCCCCAGTATAACATTTTTTCCCATAAGAGTCCCGGACTTACGGTGCTGTATCGTTTATAGGCACTGATAAAATCAGGCAATTCCCTGTGGGTTTTGCGGCAGCTTCTGCATATAAGGACCCGCAAGATCAATGTAGTTCCGTCAGGATCTTCAAAGGTTCTGACTTTTCTACGACAGGTTCCATGGACATACATTTTTCTCCCACAATCCGGACAACAGGATATTTCTTCGCCATAGGTATATATATAACCATTCTTTTTATAGGGATGGTATTTTTCAATACGCACCATGTTTTACTTGCTTCCTTTTGATATTGTCAGGTATAATGACTACCATTTTCACTTTATTATTCATGCAGTTCCAATGGCAGACCGTCCGGATCCTGGAAGAAGGTCATTTTCTTGCCTGTGTAAGCATCTACACGTATTCCCATCTTTGACAGTCAAATTTATCAAAACACCGCTGAAAGCCTTATTCTACCTGGG
>PVMQ01000206.1_pt1 | contig 79711 bp, 86 predicted proteins | sample 1853411 | NCBI WGS metagenome assembly PVMQ01 (sample SAMN08533513, study PRJNA380276) | Human gut metagenome, whole genome shotgun sequencing project.
CGGCACAGAGAAACCGGGAAGAGAGCAGCCAGGAACGACCGGAGCCGATGCCGGTGGATGCGGATGGGTTTATGAACATCCCGGAAGGTTTTGACGAAGAGCTGCCATTTGCATGATGGGAAAGCAACAATGGACAGGAGGAAAGCGAGATATGAATATTGGAAAAGCACAGGCTGTTTTTGAACAGATTAAAAATGACAAATACAGCGAGGACGAAAAGCTTCAGGCAATTTGGCTTGTACTGGATATGCCGACACACAACGGTATTACAAAAGATACAATACTAGAAGCGTTCCGCTGGCTTTTTGATTATGCGATAGAGATCGAATAGAGATCGAAGTGAAGGAAATGGTGAAGAAATGGTAGGAAAATGTGCTTTACCATCGGACTTTTGTGGACATGATGAATGCTGCATATGTTGCCCTGAGAATGAGAGCTGCAATACACAATGCGGAGAAAAAGACGAACATGAATATGCAGAGAGTTGTCCTTATTGCTGGGCATCGGAAACCGGAAAGGCGTATGGCGGAAAGCAGAAGACATTGAGAGGGAAAGAAGAGACAGGAGAAAAAGATGTTCATACAGGAAGATGATCTAAAATTAAATGATTGGCAGTTTAGCCAGAGAAAATATTTACCGTATAAGGTAAAGAAAACGCTTGCGGAACGCAGAATCAAGGAATGGTATTACAACTGGGATGGTCAAGTATATTTGAGCTATTCTGGTGGCTTGGACAGCACAGCATTGTTGCATATGATAAGAAAAACCGTAGGGTTGGAAGTCCCGGCAGTATTCTCAAATACTGGTTTGGAATTTCCTGAGATAGTAAGATTTGCACGTCAGGCCAGCGGGGAATTTGTTGAAATATATCCCAGATGGAAAGACGGAAGCAGATTAACATTTAAACAGGTAGTTGAGAAATATGGATTTCCGTTAATTAGCAAAGAGACGGCACTGAAGATAAGGAAACTGCGGCATGGAAATTTATCAGACAGATACAGAAACTATTTGATGAATGGCGATGAAAGAGGGAAGTTCGGAATGCTTCCTAAAAAATGGAGATTTTTGTTGGATACACAATTTGATATAAGTGAACAGTGTTGTAACATTACCAAGAAAAAACCGTTTAAAGATTATGCAAAAAAGACTGGAAGAGTGCCATATATTGGGACAACGCAAGATGAAAGTTTTAGACGCGAACACCAGTATGCTCATACAGGTTGCAATGTATATGATGGAAAAACAGTTAAGAGCCAGCCGCTTGGTCCTTGGACAAGGCAGGATGTGCTTAGATACATAGTAGAAAATGATATTGAAATATGTTCTGTATATGGCGACATAGAGCGAACGCCCGGTGGTATATACTACACAACAGGTGAACAGCGTACCGGATGCATGTTCTGTGCTTTTGGTGCACATATGGAAAAGTGTCCGAATAGATTCCAACGAATAGCAATGACACACCCAAAGCATTATCAGATCTGTATGGAATTAAAAAATAATGGGGTAAGGTATCAAGATGCACTGGAAACATGCGGAATAGAGACAGAAACATGGGAACATATTGGACAGATGAACATAATGGATTTTTTAATCACAGGAGAAAAACAATGTTGATTATAAGTCAGAATAAAGAAAAAGTAATGCGGTTTGGCATATCTTTCAACGCGTTAAAGTATGCAGAACGAACCGATCGCAAAGGGAAACAGACGATAGTCAGACACACAATCTGCATATCAGATGGATTACTGGAAGAGGTTGCAGAATACGAAAGTAAGGAGCGGTGTATGGAGGTGATGAAAGAGTTTTGCGAAGCATATACAGATGGATACTACACGACGGAATATTTCGATGATTTAGCAAAACCGCACAAAATGGCAATATATATGCGAAATCAAGTATATGAGTTTCCAGAAAAGTGAGGAGGATGAGTAGAATGATGTCCTGCAGTGATTGCCTGTGTTATTACTGCCTCTACTACTGGTCGGAGCGATGTCCCTACGGAGCGTGTTATGACGATCACAGAGCACAGGCAGATCCATACACGGATCATTATCCGGAAAGGCATCTGTGGTCAGACAGTCATAAGCCAGGAGAGCAGGCACACTGGTGCAGGGGCGGCGACTTATATCCGACAGAAGAATGCCCATATTTCGAACAGTATGAAGGGCAGAAAATAGAACAATGTTACCGTGCAATGATTTCCGCGTTCCAAGATGGATACCGATCGTGTCCGATGATGGTGAATGGAACATGCGAAAAGTGTCTGCGAGATCTGAATGAAGCCATACAGGGAGGATGAATAACATGACAATATACCATAAAACATTGCAGTACCACGAAGGTGGGAAACAGCCAGGGCTTCCAGTGCTGAAAAATAATGAACAGCGGAGAGCGTGGCTCAGAAAATACAAAGAATGGGGATTGTGGTACGAAGACGAGAATATTGGATGTAAATATTACAAGTACGATTTTGACAACGGGGCAAGATTGATCGCGGAAACATATATCATTCCGGGCAATAAACACACTCCGGAAAGAGAAAGCTGTTATTTCCATCTGGTAGGAGGCCCGGAGGCTGAAAAGAAAAATGGAGTTCCTAAGTGGAATGTAAGAGAAGCTTACAGCAAATATCCCAACAGTGAAACGGAACTGGCAGAATTTTTGAAATCATTACAGAAGGGGAAATAAAAAATGAATTACGACAGAACGTGTGACACATGCAGATACCACGGCAGCAGAGGGGTCTGTGTGTGCCCGAAGAGTGAAGAGTTCAGAGATGTTACAGTGAACACATACTGCTGTGGACAATACGAAAGAAGCTGGAAAAAAGCTATGGTTGAGGCGTTCATGAAAGGGGCGGGAAGATGAGCGATGAAAGCAGCAGAAAAAAATGTAAAACGTAAAGCACATTATGATCATCTGGAGCAGAGTGTTGATGCTGATGCAGCCAGAAGATTCCATGAACCAGCCGCAGTAAAGAGCAAGATGACAAAACTGGCATCAGTCAAAATTATAGAACATTACATAGAACACACCGATGATGAAGACGGTGAAATCCTGGAAATAATAGCAAGGAAATGCATGAGGGGAGGCGATTCCGGTGGAGATGACGGAAAACGACAAGAAAAAGGAGTTCCTGAGAAGATACCGGGAATGTGAACGGAGGGAGCAGGAGATCCTGGAAGAGATCCAGAGGCTCCGGATGGATCAGATGTTTCCATCCAGTGTAAATGACGGGATGCCGAAAGGAAGCCAGCAGTCTGATCTGTCGGATTATGTGGTATCTATGGAAAGACAGATCGGCCGGCTGAAACGGGAACGGCTGAAAAAAGCAAGGACACGTGAACAGATCGACCTGGCAATCAGACGTATGGAGAACCCGGATGAGCAGAGGGTGCTGCGACTGCGGTATCTGTGGGGGCTGAATTGGGACGACATCGGAAGAAAGATGGGGTGTGATCCAAGACATGCAAGAAGAATTCACGGATGGGCATTAAAAAATTTCAAGATGTCCTAGAATGTCCGCCTTGCCATGTGATATAGTGTAATCAGTTCAGTTTGGGAATGATGCTGACATGATTGGTTCTTTTCATTTACCTCCGTATATTGTATATCTGCCGGGTCTCAACAGCCCGGCAGCATTGGAACATAGCTCAGTCGGTGAGAGCAGTCTCAAAGGAGATGGTGGCGAGAGCAGTCTCGTGAGTAGACAAAGGCGAAGGTTCGAGTCCTTCTGTTCCGATTTCCCTGATGGGGACATATAAGAATCCTTTCTCAAAAGAATAATACTTTTCCGCAAGAAGACATCTGGCAATGCTGGGTGTCTTTTTGTGTACTTACAAAACGACGAATAAGAGGTGGTGAGGCTTGGCAAGAGCACCGGATAAACGAATAGAACAAGCAAAACAGATGTATTTGCAGGGACAGAAATTAGTTGAGATTGCAAGTCAACTAAATATCCCGGAAGGGACAGTCCGAAGATGGAAATGCACGCACAAATGGGAAAACGAGCGTTCGGATATAAAAAGCGAACGTTCGAAAAAGAGAAGAAAAGGCGGTCAGCCGGGGAACAGAAATGCGACCGGGCCGCCTGGGAATAAGAATGCTGAGAAGTATGGATTCTTCCGGAAATACCTGCCGGAGGAAACACAGGAAATCTTCTCGGCGATTGAACAGGCTGACCCGCTGGATCTTCTATGGCATCAGATTCAGATCGCATACGCTGCCATTATACGTGCACAGCGTATTGCCTACGTGAAGGATCAGCAGGACAAGACGATCGAAAAAATAGAAAACAAAGAAGGAAACGTTTTCGGAGAGAAATGGGAAGTACAACAGGCATGGGACAAGCAGAATGAGTTCCTGAAAGCCCAGGCACGGGCACAGGGCGAGCTGAGGAACATGATCAAGCAGTATGACGAGATGCTGCATAAAAACTGGGAGGCAGCCAGTGAGGAACAAAAGGCACGCATCCAGCAGTTAAAGGCACAGGCAGACAAAATCAGCAGGGAAAACGGAAACGAAGACCAGGAAGACGGGGTGGAGATTATCAATGATGCACCAAAAGAAACAGGTACGGATATCTGATATTGTGATCCCGAAGTATCTGCCGGTGTTCAATGACAGGAAGTACAGGCACATTATCCTGACATCGGGGCGAGCCGGTACGAAATCCAGTTTTGTGGCGATCCGTGCCAACTATCAAATCATAGCGGACAGTCATGGTTCAGTAGTGGTGCTGCGAAAGCATCACAACAAACTGCGAAAAACGGTGTATAAAGAAATGCGTCGTGGAATTGGCAGACTGCAAATACCGAAGAACCGCTTTCGGATCACAAAGTCACCGATGGAGATTAGCTACCGGAAGAACGGTTCGACCATATACTTTTCCGGATCAGATGGCATTGACGATACCAAAGGTATCATTGATGAGGACAAGCCGATCAAACTGGTCATCCTGGACGAGCTGACAGAGTTTTTTGAGGACGGTGAAGGAGAAGATGAACTGCAGAACATTGAAGCAACGTTCATCCGCGGCAACAGTTCCGGGTTTCAGATGATCTACCTGTTCAATCCACCCAAGAACCCGAATGCCCCGATCATGGAATGGCTGAAGAAGATGGAAGAACGCCCGGACTGCATCCACATTCACACAGATTACAGGGATGTACCGGAAGAATGGCTGGGGCGTGACCTGATCGAGACTGCCGAGACCATGATGCGTCTGGATAAAAAACAATACAGCTGGGTATGGCTGGGAGAGTGTATCGGCGTTGATGAACTGATTTATTATATGTTTTCCGGACGGCACAAAGGCAGGCCGGAAGAAGGACAGAAATATAACCTGATCGGCATCGGGGCAGACTACGGACAGCAGAACGCAACGACCTATCAGGCCTGCGGTATCAACGAATATCAGTGTCGTCTGGATGGCTTACAGGAGTATTACCATTCGGGCAGGGAAACCGGAAAGCAGAAATCACCATCAGAGTATGCGGCTGATTTTGCAGACTTCGTGGAATCCCTGCAAGAGGCATATGGTTGCAACATCTTCTACCTGTACTTAGACCCATCGGCACGGGGACTGCAGGAAGAAATCAAGAGAACCTGCCGACAGAGAGGCCTGACCATACATTTCAAGGATGCACAGAACGAGGTCGCACTTGGGATTGCCAGGGTTCAGAAACTGCTGACCTATGGGATTCTTCGGATATCGCCGGATCAGAAGCACCTGATCGAAGAATTTGGCTTATACGAATACGACAGGAAACTATTAGATAAGGGCAGAGAAGTACCGGTAAAAGAGCACGACCATTGCCTCGATGCCCTGAGGTATCTGGTCATGGGGCTCTGGAACAGGGTGAAGCGGTTCCTGCCAAAGGAAGAAAGGGAGGACAGAAATTGAATATTTTTCAATATTTTCGAAAGAAGGGAATCAATACGCTCCCTTCTTCTTTTTACGGAAAAATAGCGGAGTGGGAGAGCTGGTACAACGGAAATGTGAAACGGTTCACTTTCTACCGTGTGTATACCGGCAGGGGATGCTATAGCAGATGCAAGCGTCACAGCCTCGGCATGGCGAAGAAAGTCTGTGAGGATATGGCAGATCTGCTGCTGAACGAACGTGTGACGATCGTACTGGATGACCAGAGAACGGATGCATTTGTTCGTCAGAGCTTGCAGGACAACCATTTTGACACACTTGGAAATGAATACCAGGAACGAAAGGCGTGCTCTGGAACCGTTGCCTATGTTCCGTGTATCGAGGACTTGCAGAGCGGTCTGCTGGGCGAAGTGACCGGCGGAAGAATCAAGATCAATTATGTGACTGCAAAAAATATCTTCCCGGTCAGTTGGGAAAACGGAAAGATTCAGGAAGTAATATTTGCATTTCCGAAAACCTATTGCACAAAGAGATATCTGCACTTGCAGCATCACAAGGTCGGCGGGGATGGAAATTACCGCATTGAAAATACCGTACTGCTGGTGACGGCAGGTTCGACCTGCGGGCAGGAGCTTACCGAAGAAGAGTGGCAGGAGGTTCCAATCTTTGCCGGGCTTCCGGAAGAGATCGAGACAGGATCAGCAGAGCCGCAATTTGTGATCGACAGGCTGAACATGGTCAACAATGCCGATACGGAAGACGAGGAGAACCCAATGGGTATCAGTCTTTTTGCGAACAGCATCGACATACTGCGGAAGATCGACACAGAATATGATTCTTATGCCAACGAGTTCGGGCTTGGACGTAAGAGGATCTTTGTAGCTCCGGAGATGCTGACGGATGAGAACGGCAACAAGGTCTTTGATGAGAATGACACGGTATTCTATAGCCTGCCGGAAGAAACCTTGAAAGACACAAACCCGATCTATGAAGTCAACATGGAGCTGCGTACAGAGCAGCACAGCAAGGCTTTAAACGATGACCTGAATTACCTGTCCATGAAATGCGGATTCGGGACAGAACGCTATAAGTTCGAAAAGGGGACGGTTGCAACAGCAACGCAGGTGATCTCGGAAAACAGCGATATGTACCGGAGCTTGTGCAAGCATGAAATCGTGCTTCAGAGTGCCCTGGAAGAACTGATTCGCATCATCATCCGTCTTGGCATTGCCCTCGGTGAACCACTGAGAGAAGACGTAGAAGTCACAATCAACTTCGATGATTCCATCATCGAGGATAAGGAGGCAGAACGCCAGAGAGACCGGCAGGATGTCTCCATGGGAGCCATGGGGGTAGATGAGTACCGGGCAAAATGGTTCGGCGAAACACTGGAACAGGCCAGAAAGAACCTGCCAGTGCAGAACACCGTGATGGAGTGATGCCATGGCAGGGGAGAGGACAGCACCGGATGTGCAGCGGATGGGGTTGCAGGCTGAGAAGATCTGGAGGGAAGCAGAGCGGCGTATCATGGAGGATGTCATCCGCAGGATAAAAAAGGCCGGTGAGATCACATCAACGGCAGACTACCAGATCAACCGCCTGATCGAGATGGGCAAGTCCCGGGAAGAGGTGGAGCGGATCATCAAGGAGGCACTGGGGGCAACCTGGTCGGAAATGTTCGAGATGTATGACAAGGTAGCGGAATGGGAATATGTCCGTAACCGGGAGATCTATGAACAGGTCAATGATGATTTCCTGACGCCGGAGGACAACAAGTGGCTGCGACAGATCACAGAGGCAGCCAGGAAGCAGACAAAAGACACGCTCGTTAATATGGCACAGAGCTACGGATTTTCAGTCCTGATGGCAGGGAAGCGGGTGTTCACACCATTTGCCGAGTACTACCAGAAATACGTGGACACGGCCATCCAGGACGTTGTGACGGGCGGCACAGACTACAACTCGGCGATCCGGAAAGTCGTCACCCAGATGACGAACAGCGGGCTGAGGTTTGTGGATTACGCTTCCGGGCATACGAACCGGGCAGACGTGGCAGCACGCAGAGCCGTCCTTACGGGCGTGAACCAGATCACGGCACAGGTCAGTGAGCACAACGCAGAAAAACTCGATACAGAGTATTTTGAAGTGTCCTGGCATCCATGTGCGAGACCAGATCACCAGACATGGCAGGGCAGGGTGTTCAGCAGGAAGGAATTAGGGACGGTCTGCGGATACGGAACCGTCACAGGATTGTGTGGGGCGAACTGCCGGCACACGTTCCACCCGTTCATTCCTGGCGTTTCTGAAAGACTCTATCCGGATGACTGGCTGGAAGAGCAGAACAAAAGGGAAGCCCAGACAAAAGAATGGAACGGTAAGCAGCTCAATGCCTACGAACAGACCCAGCAGCAGAGGAAGATGGAGACCGCCATGCGTGCCCAGCGTCAGAAGATACGGCTGTTGCAGGAAGCCGGAGCCGACAAGGATGACATCATGCTGGAAAAAGCAAAGTACCAGGGACAGCTGAACGAGTACAAGCAGTTCAGCAAGAAGATGGGACTTCTGGAACAGCGTGAACGAATTTATCAGGACGGACTGGGCAAGGTAGCTACCAACACGAAACAGCAGAACGCACGCTATACGCCGGAGATGATGCGGAATGCTAAGATTGATTCGAACCAGTACGAACGGTACAGGGAAGTGCTGAAAGAAGATGCTGGAAGTCTTGCGGATTTCAGGCAGATGAAGTATAATGACCCTGAGAAATTTGAAATTTTTGGAACGTATAAAAATTCTGTGCAAAATGGAATGGTTTCGTCTTTGTCAGGTTTTGAAAACTATTACAAATTGCATGAAGATATTCAGAAAAAAGTGATTGGACTTCAGACATCAGAGGGCATAAACATTACGGAACAAAGTAAACACTTTATGGAACGAGTAATCGGAACCATGAGCGATCCTAAAACAGGAAAACCAAGATCAGGAGTTACAGTGGACGATATATCCGAAGCATTAAAAACACCGTTAGATGTCAGAAATGTGAAGACAGATAGGCAGGGGCGAAGAAGTCAAAAGTACATAGGAAAAACAGCTACAGTTTCTATCAATCCGGATAATGGTGCACTGATTCAATGTAATCCAACAAGCGAAAAATTGGTAAGGAGTATTCAAGATGGAAAAGTTTAAATTAAACGAAAAACAAATAGAGTACCTTAAAAAAGAATACTCGGATAATAATTTGGTACAGAGAGTTTTGACAACGCAAAACGGCATGATGTTCGAAATTGATGTGGATACATACCTTGATTTTATGGAGTATATTGAAGATGAGTCTGTATATTGGATGGACGGAAAGCAGGAAGCAACCGAAAAGACATATATGCTTGAGTCGATAAGAGATGATATTTTTTATCAAACCAATTAGTTACAAAAGCCAGATATTTAGTCTAAGCACGCAGAGATGCGTGCTGTTTTTGTACCCATTTTTAAGGAGGTGAGAAACATAAAAAGCAAAACTTACGAAGAATTTGTCGAAAAATTCAAACCGAAGAAAACGACAGACGACTGCTATACACCGCCGGAAATATACGAAGTCATAAAGGAATGGGTTTGCAAACGTTACAATATCGATCCTGGGAACGTGATCCGCCCATTCTGGCCGGGCGGCGATTACGAAAAAGACGAGTACCCGCCGGGATGTGTGGTGGTGGACAACCCGCCTTTTTCCATCCTGAAAAATATATGTGAATTTTATCTGGAACGGGGCATCCCGTTCTTTTTGTTTGCCCCGTCACTCACGGCATTATCCGGCAAGACTACCTGGGACAGAATGAACCATATTATATGCGACTGCACGATCGTGTACGAAAACGGGGCAACTGTGAAGACATCGTTTATTACCAGCTTCGAACCGGAAACGGTAGCGGAGACATCACCGGAGCTGACAAAGCTGGTGAATGATACAGTGGAAAAGCTGAAGCAGGAAAAGACACGGAAATTGTCAAAGTATGATTATCCGGATCATATCGTCACCGCTGCCATGATGCAGAAAATGGCACGCTACGGCGTACATTTCAGGGTAAGGCGTGAAGAATGCCAGCTTGTGCGAAGCCTGGACGCCCAGAGAGCCATGAAAAAAGAGATTTACGGGGCAGGGCTTCTGCTGTCAGACCAGGCGGCAGCCAGGAAGCAGAATGCAGAAAAGCAGGCAGCAGAAAATGCCAGAAAGCAGGCAGAGGATGCCATCTGTTATGAACTTTCAGAACGTGAGAGGGAACTGGTGGAAGAATTAAATAAATCAACACTGTATTAAGAAAGCGAGGATGAAAACATGAAAAAATTATTTATCAGCCAGCCAATGAAAGGCAAATCAGATGAGGAAATTTTAAGAGAGAGAAAAAAAGCGATCCAGTGTGCGGAAAGACAGTTAAATGAGCCGGTGGAGGTAATCGACAGCTTCTTACAGAATGCACCGGCAGACGCAAAACCGCTCTGGTTTCTGTGGAAATCCCTGGAACTTCTGGAGGGTGCTGATATTGCGTATTTCACAAAAGACTGGAAAGGAGCAAGAGGCTGCCGTATCGAACACACTTGTGCATTGGAATATGGGATTGAAACAGTTGTGGAAGATTATTCCAATGACTGAACACTACACAGTCACAAAAGACGCAGACAGGCTTGCACCGAACTGGCTGGCGAGCCGGATCAATTACAAGACAATCAAATTCTTATACCGGGACATTGACGGACACGCAGAGCTGAAAGGGGTGAGGATTGGCGATGAAGTGGCACAGATCGGCGACACGGTACAGTTCAACGGCAGACGGTTATCCGTAGAAAGGCGGTGATGAAAACCATGATAAGCATTAAAATGACGGAGCACAGCATCCGGATGGTCGGCCATGCCGGGACACGTTCCGAGAGCGGTGCTGACCGTGCGTGTGCGGCGGTATCCGCACTGACCTGCAACCTGGTCAATTCACTGCATGATCTGACGCAGGACAAGATACGGGCGGAATTAAGCAGTGGAGATGCAGACATCCGGTGGGATCGCCTGTCAGAACAGGGAAAGCTGTTGATGGATTCGTGGTTCCTTGGGATCACGGAGATCAACCGGGAATACAACTGCATACAGTTTCACTAACTGGCACCTTATGAGGGTGCTTTTCTTATGCCCAAAACATGAAGGCGTTAAAAGCTTGGGAAAATCTCGAAGGAGGAAGATACAATGTATAGAAAAATGAATTTAAGGCTCTTTGAGGACGGCAAAGCAGGAGGAGCCGGCTCTGCTGGACAGGGCAATGGTGCCGGGAATGGAGACGGCAGCCATACGGGAAATGCCGGGGCAACATACAGTTATGAACAGGCGGAAGAGATCGCAAACGCAAGGGCAGGCAAAGCGGAACGTGCGGCACTTGCCAATTATTTCAGAAGCCAGGGCATGACGGAGGAAGAAATCACAACAGCAATCAGTGATTTCAAAGCAAAGAGACAGGCGAACAAGCCGGATGTGGCTGCCATCGAAAAAGAACGCGATGACGCAAAAAAAGAGCTGGAATCGTACAAACAGAAAGACATCCTGAAAGAAAACGGTGTAGATGCAAAGTACACAGATTTTGTGTTGTTTGAGGTATCGAAGAAAGTGGATGACAAGACCGATTTCAAAACAGCTTTAAAAGCGTTCCTGAAAGACAACCCACATTATGCAGGTGGCGGTTATCGTGTGAACACACAAACAAAACAGAATGTGGCGGCAGGATCCGGAGGCACAGCCGGAAACAATACCAATGATTTTGTTAATTCCTTAATTAGAAAGGCGGCAAGAAGATGAAAAAAAGAATGGATTTAAGACTGTTTGATCTGGATGCAAACCTGATCGACCGCAGCGGTGCAGAATCCCTGATCCCGGAGCAGTATGCAAGGGAGATCATCCAGGGGGTTGTATCAGAATCGGCAGTATTGAGAATGGGCAGAAGACTGCCAAACATGAGTTCCAATAAGTACCGCATGCCGGTACTGGACATGCTCCCGATGGCATATTTTGTGAATGGGGACAACGGACAGAAAAAGACCACAAAGATGTCATGGGATAAGAAATACATTACTGCGGAAGAGATTGCAGTCATCGTACCGATCCCGGAAGCAGTTCTGGAAGACGCAGACTACGATATCTGGGGCGAGGTAAGGCCGAGGGTACAGGAAGCTTTTGGAAAGGTGATTGACGGTGCAGTACTTTTTGGAGTTGAAAAACCGGCATCCTGGAGGGATGACTTGGTAGCAACCGCAACGAAAGCCGGAAGCGTTGTAAAAACAACGGCTGACCTGTATGCGGATATCATGGGTGAGGATGGTGTCATTGCAAAGGTAGAGCAGTCCGGCTATTTTGTGAACGGACACGTTGCAGATATTTCCGTAAGGGCGAAACTCAGAGGTCTGAAAGATACGACAGGGCAGCCGATTTTCAAAACCGATATGCAGTCCGGCACAAATTACACGCTGGACGGTTCCGGTATGTATTTCCCGAACAACGGAACTTTCGATAAAACGAAAGCACAGATCATCACAGGCGATTTCTCGCAGCTGGTTTATGCGATGCGTCAGGACATTACATTCAAACTCTTCACCGAGGGTGTTGTCCAGAACACAGACGGCACGATCGCTTATAACCTGATGCAGAACGACATGGTGGCACTGCGTGCAGTTATGCGTCTGGGCTGGGAGATCCCGAACCCGATCAATTCTCAGCAGAAAGACAAGGCAAAACGTTGTCCGTTTGCAGTCCTTGCACCAGCAGAATGAAAAGAACACAGAGGTGGTGAAGCATGGCACACTACACAGAGTTTGGGTATTACCGGGATGAATACGAAGGCAGTATCGAAAAAGAAGCGGATTTCAAAAAATGCAGACGCATTGCAGAAAGCTATATTGACCAGTACACACTGAACCGGATCACCGTTCCGGAAGCTGTGCCTGGTTTAAAGGACTGTGCCTGTGAAATGACGGAAGCGGTCTTTGATGTGTGCTATAGGGATGGCGGGCAGGTAAAGAAGTCCGAAACGACAGACGGGTACTCTGTCACCTATGTGACGGAAGTGTCGGATGGGATAGACCGAACAGAACTGCTTGGGCAGAAGATGTACCGGATCTGCAGGCGTTACCTGCTCAATACCGGTCTGCTCAGCAGGAGCCTGAAATGCTGACCAACACTGACGCAACCCTCTACCACCGCCGTTATAATCCAGTTACCCGTCTGGATGAATGGGAGAGTACATACATCCCGGCACTCTGGTGGTACGAGGCAGAACAGTCCAGTGTCACCACGGAAGGCAGGAAGACCGCGGATGCCTATACGGTCCGCATACCGTATATAACAGTCCTGGTCAAAAAGGATGATTACCTGGTAAAAGGGCAGTGCAGCGTGCAGATGAAGACGGCGAAAGACCTGGCCGGCACAGAACACTTCAAGGTGTCGGCGGCAAACTACAACCGGTATGGCGGCAATCCGCACATCAAGGTGACAGGGGGTGCATGATGGCAGAGACCAGGAAAACGTTCCAGATCCGGCAGCCGCAGGACGTCCGCTACAGCGGGCATGGCAGCGGCGGGATGTTCACGGCAAGGATGGAATGGGATGCCTCCCTTGCGGCAAGACTCAACGGAAACCTTGCAGAAGCACAAAAGTATGTGGATCAGACCTGCATAGACCGTATGGAACCGGAGACACCGTTCCGAAGTGGCACACTGCGGGATGCAGCAACACTTGGCACGGTCACCGGTTCCGGTCTGATCGTGCAGTCCACACCGTACGCCAGAAGGCAGTACTACGAACACAAAAAGCAGTCCAAATGGTTCGAACGCATGAAGAACCGGCACAAGGAGAGCATCCAGAAGGAGGCGGGTAAAATTGCATGCGGAAAGTAGCATCATCGAGAGCATCCGCACATTCTTCCTGACCTGTCCGTTTTTACATGACGGCCGGGTCAACGTGGATTACCTGGGCGAGGAGATGAGTTACTCCATCGACCCGCTCCCGTGTGATCCAGTGATCCAGAAATATGTGGATGGCGGGAAAAAGAAACAGTACCAGTTCGCCATCTGTTCCAAGGAAGCCTATGACGAGGATGCCAGGGTGAATATCGAGAACAGCGGCTTCTACCAGGGGCTTCAGGAGTGGCTGGAAGAATCCTCGGACGATGGGGAACTTCCGGAGCTGGCGAACGAAAAGCAACATACAATAGCAATCGAAACCTTAAACAGCGGTTACCTGTACGATGCTGAAGCTAATCTTGCTACGTATCGTATCGAGTGCCGCTTAATTTATGAACAGGAGGCTTAAATTATGGCAGGAAAAAATAATAAAACGAAATTAGTCAAGAGAACCGGCAGGGTGTCCTTCTACGGCGTACCGGCCAGCGATGGGGCAGAGCCAACAGATTTTACCCGTATGGAGAAGTTCACGACACTTTCAGAGTCCAAGAACCCGACCACCTATGAACGCCAGTACGTGGACAAGGATTCCAGCGACAGCGACGTGACCGGTTACGGCACCTCATGGTCCTATAACTTCGACATGCACGAGAACAACCCGATCCTAATGGACATCGCATCCGTGCACGATGACGAGCTGACCGGGGAGACCAGGAACATCGTGGTCGTGGACTTCTTCGACAAGGGCGAAGCGACCAAAGAGGATGAATTCGTGGCAAGAAAACGTGAGTTCTCCATCCTCCCGGATGCATCCGGTGACGGAACCGATGCACTGCAGTATTCCGGGTCGTTCGGCGTGAAGTCCGAACCGGTCAAGGGCTATGCCAAGGTTGCGGCAGACGGCAAGAGCTGCACGTTCCTGGAAAAGCCGACCGTAGGCTGATGACCTGTGAACCCATTATATGAACCACTGCCGAAAAGCGTTGAGGTTGGGGGCGTCCTGTACCCGGTCAAGACGGACTTCCGGGCAGTGCTGAAGCTGATCGGGGAAGTGAAGCAGGCAGGGGAGCCGGGCAGCCGGCTCTTTCTGATCCTGCGGTTATACAAAAAAGAGATTCCGCCGGACATCCAGGGGGCCGTCCAGGCAGTCACGGATTTCATTGCCGGCATCCGGTCAGCAGAAAAGGAAAAAGAGCGTGAAGGCAGTGGAAAGCAGACGTTCAGCTATGAGAAGGATGCACCGTATATCGTCAGCGATTTCCGGAACTATTACGGCATTGACCTGCTGGCTTGTAAATATCTGCACTGGCAGAAGTTCCAGATGCTGCTGGAAGGCCTGCCAGATGATTCCGGCACGAAAACCCGCATCGGCTACCGTTCGATCGATGCCGGAAAGATCAGGGACAAACAGGAACGCCAGCGGATCCAGAAGATCCAGCGGGCAATATCCCTGGAAGACGAGCGGGATGAGGAACAGATCGGTGACCTGTTCGCGGCTGCGATGTGGGGAGACTGATAAGAAGATGGGAGGCAGGAAATGGCAGACGGAACACTAAGATTTGACACTGAGATCGACGAGAGTGGATTTCAGAAAGGCTTAAAGCGGATCGAGCAGGCAGCGAAGGGTGCAACGCAGCAAACTGCCTCCGATGCACGGGATGCGGCAAAACAGGCAGAGCAGGCCGTTTCCCAGGCGACAGAGGAAGCAGGGAAAGACGCAGAAAAAGCGGCAAAGCAGGTGGAAATGCACTGGAAGATGTGCAGGACGCAGCAGAAGATGCAGCGGATGCGGTCACAGATGCGGCGGAAAATGCCGGACAGGATGCCGCAGAGTCCGTGCAGGACGCTGTGGGCAACATTGTGGAATCTGTGGAAGAAGCAGGCGAGAGTGCAGCGGAAGCAGTAGAGGATGCCATGTCGGACGTTGTGGACAGCGTTTCGGATGCGGCAAAAGACGTGGGAGACAGTGCCTCTGACATAGGCGACAGCATCGGGGACGGGTTCGAGGAAGGGACAGACCAGGCAAGTACAGCTATTGATGCCCTTGCACAGGCCCTGGTAGCTGCCGGGGTAACGGCATCCGTGAAAGCAATCACGGACGCACTCATGGGCTGCACGCAGGCAAGCATGGAGTTCGAAACGGCGATGGCCAAGGTTGGCACGATTGCAGATGAGTCGCAGAAGCCGCTCGGTGATATGAGGAACGAGATCCTGGCATTGTCCGGTGAAACCGGCAAGAGTGTCGGGGAACTGGCAGAAGCGACCTACCAGGCCATTTCTGCATCGGTAGCGACCGAAAATGCGGTGGATTTTGTCGGTACAGCGAACAAGCTGGCTGTCGGTGGGTTTTCCGACACCACGACCGCCGTGGACATCCTGACGACCGCCATCAATGCCTATGGTATGTCTGCGGATGATGCAGCGAAGATTTCAGACGTCCTGATCACGACACAGAACTTAGGTAAGACATCCGTTGCACAGTTAGGTGCCAGCATGGGCATGGTCATCCCGCTGGCGGCGGCGTACAACATGGATCTGGAAGACCTGTCGGCAAGTTATGCACTGCTGACGGCCAACGGTACACAGACCGCCCAGGCGACGACCTACGTCAAGGCGGCCCTGAACGAACTTGGGAGCACAAGTTCTGTTGTCGGCTCAACGCTCAAGAAGAAAACCGGCAAGACCTTCGCCGAACTTATGGCAGAAGGCAATTCGCTCGGGGATGTGCTGCAGGTACTGGCAGACAGCGTGGACGGTGACACGACCGCATTCAACAACATGTGGTCAAGTTCCGAGGCCGGTGTCGGTATGCTGTCCATCCTGAACAGCGGAACGTCCAAATACAACAGCCTGGTACAGGCGATGGAAGGAAGCACCGGGGCGGCAACCACTGCATTTGAGAAGATGTCAGAAACCGGGGAATTTGCCCAGCAGCGTTTCCAGAACGCCACCGAGAACCTGAAGATAGCGATCGGTGATGAGCTTGCACCGGTGCTGATGGAACTCCAGCAGAGCGGGGCAGATGCGATGGAATGGGCAACGGAGTTCGTCAAGGAACACCCGGAAGTTGTGGCGGCAGTCACGGCACTGGCAGCAGCCCTTGCAGTACTGGCAGCAGCACTGGTCGGGTTACTGGTTGTTCAACAGGTTACAACAGCATTTACGAAGTTTTCAGCGGCACTCCTTGCAAATCCAGTCGGTGCGGTAGCAGTAGCCCTTACAGCCCTTACAGCGGCGGCCGTGGCATTCGGTGCGGTCATGAAAGACCGGACATCGGAGTCAGTAAAGAACCGGAAGGCGATCGAGCAGTGCAAGGATTCCTACGATGAGCTGAAAGACAGCATGGAAGAGCATGCGAAAGAGAGAAAAGAAAGCATCAAAAGTGCGAAAACAGAAGCGGCTACCTACCAGAACCTTGCGGACAAACTCTACGAGCTGGCGGATAAAACAAATAAAACAGCCTCAGACAAAGCACAGATGAACACGATCGTCGACCAGCTCAACGGGGCCATGCCGAAGCTTGGACTTTCCGTTGATGAAACAACCGGGGCACTGAACAGGGAGAAATCCGCAGTGGATGCCGTGATCGATTCCATGAAGCAGCAGGCACTTGCAAATGCTTATCAGGAACAAGCAAACAAGGCGGCTTCTGATCTGGCAGAGGCACAGATCCAGCTGTCAGAAGCGGAAGAAGTGCTCAACGACCTGCGGTCACAGGCAGTAAAGAAGATTAACGAACATAACGCTGCGGTACAGGACGGCACGGAATCCGTGCAGGAAATGGCGAGCAGTTACGCAGCAGCCGGTGAACCGGTTGACAAATATGCATTGCAGCTGAACGCCCTGAGTGGTCAGATAAAAGAACAGAAAGAAGTCGTTGCCGGCTTACAGGGGACAACTTCGGAAGCAGACGAAAGATACAAAAAAATAGCGGAGAAAGCTTACGAGTATAAAACCGCTGTTGAAGAATCAAATCAGGGCGTGGCAGATTCTGCAACAGAAATGTCTGACGAGGTCAAGCAAGCCTATGAGGGCATGAAAACGTCCATCCAGAACAGCCTGAAAGGCATTGTGAATGAGTATGAGGAATTTTCAGGCGACAAAGAAATTTCTGCTGAAGATATAATAAAACATATGCACAGCTCAGAAAATGCTGCGAATCAGTGGGTTCAGAATATGAAAACCCTCGCAGGCCGTGCCGGTGACGGTATGACCAAAGAATTGTATGACCACTTGTTAGAGTTGGGGCCGCAGAGTGCAAATCTCGTCAAAGCATGTACGGAAATGACAAAACCACAGTTAGAGGAATATGCACGGAGTTTTTCGGCAACAAGTGGCGAAGCAGTGGAGGCATCTACAGAGGAACTGTCAGCGATATCTGCGAACTGGGAGAATGCAGGGCAGGAAATTGCCCAGAAAGCAGGCGAAGCCGGAGAGAAGAGCGGCAAGGAACATACAGAAAAGGCAAAAAGCGGGATCGAATCCGGCCAGAAGGAAGTCACAGAGGCGGCCAAGAAAGGCGGAGAGGAAGCCGGAAAAGAGTCGCAGAAAGCAACAGCGGACGGAATCCAGCAGAATTCCGGGCAGGTGTCACAGGCGGCTGGGGATTCCATGAAAAAAGCAGCAGACACGGCAAGGACTTACCGAAGTTCTTTCGAAAGTGTTGGCCAGAGCATGTCAGAAGGTGTTGCAGTTGGAATCAACAGGGGATCACCTTTTGTACAGAATGCGGTAAACAGCGTCCTCCAATCGGCTGTAAATGAAGCGGAGAAAAAAATAAAAAAGAACAGCCCGTCCCATGTATGGCGTGATGAAATCGGACTCAGCATGGCTGAGGGTGCCGCAGTCGGAGTTGAACGCGGTGAAAAAATAGTAAATGACAGTGTTGTAGCTATGGCGGACTCATCACTGGAAACCGCAAAGGATACACTTGAGATCCATTCACTGTCCAAGGTTTTCAAGGACGAGATCGGTAAACACATCGTCGGAGGTGTGATCAAGGGCATTGAAGCCGAAGTCCCGAAGCTGAAAAAGACCATGAAAAAGATGTCCGAGGAAGCTGTCAAGGCAGCCGGTGAAGTGGATGCGGCAAAGGGCGGTTATTCCGATGCGGCGTCTGCGATCATGGAATCCATCACCAGCGGGCTTGACAAGCGTCAGGAGCTCCTGGTTTCCAAGCTGGATAACAAGATTGACGGCTATGTGGATAAGGTTGTAAAAAAATACGAAAAACTGGCCGAAGACAAGAAAACAGAGGCGGGCAACACCACGGATGCAGCCCAGAAGAAAAAGCTCCAGGAAGAAGCAAAAAAGCTCCGGAAGAACGCCAAAAAGATCAAGAACTATGCCAACAAATACACATCAACGTTCATGGATGCCCTGAAAGAAGGGACAGAGAAAGCTTACAGTAAGATCGAAGACGACTTAGACAAGAAGCTGGACGAGATCGCAGACAAATACCAGAAGGCTTACGACCAGATCATATCATTTCGGGACGACATGAAAAAGAAGATGTCAGAGCCGGCCAATATGTATGACCTGGACACCCAGCTGACACAAGTCGAGCGGTACCAGGAAGGTCTGAAAAAGCTCAAGGACAAGATACCGGAAAGCCTGATGGACCAGATCCTTGGCATGGACCTGAACGAGGCAGACAACTTCGTGGAGCACCTGAACGCAATGTCAGCGGAAGAACTGGCGGCGTACAAGGAGAAATGGGAACAGCTGCAGAGTTCGTCCAAAACCTACAGCAAGGAATTTTTCGAACAGCGTCTGACAGACACAAAAGCCGGATGGACGAAAGAAGTGGAAGAGGCAGCCAAGACCGCACAGGAAGCAACCGAAGAAGCCGGAAAGAAGATCGCCAAGAGCCTGATCAAGAGTCTGAATGGCGAAAAAGAAACGCTGAAAAAATCCATGCGGGGCATTGCAAAGGATATGATCGAAGCGTTTAAAAAAGCGTTTGGGCTTGAAAAAGACGGCAAAAAAGCAGAAGGCAGCAAAGCGACAGCAGAGGCAAAGGGGGCTGGAACTGTAGCTTCGGGCAAGACATCAGCAAAGAAAAAGAAAACGACTGCCAAAACCAAAAAGGAAGAAAAAGAATGGCAGGTATACCGGGAAACAAAAGAATATGAAAAAGCCAGGAAGAAAATCGAGCAGGGCACCCAGGCGGAAATGCAGGCAGTCATGGCAGAAGTGGAAAGGATGCAGAACACAATTGCAAGCCTGGAATCCATGGGTGCAAGCCCGACGGTCAACGTGTCATCACCACAGATCAGCCTGGCAAATAATCAGCCGGTGCAGTTACAGGCTGAGATCCATACCACGGTCGACCTGGATGGAAGGACGGTGGGCAAGGCGGTCACACCCTACGTCAATGAAAACATGAACACAATACGGAACCGGCAAAGGAGGGGAAGCTGATGGATGTACAGATCGGAAAGTATAAAATGGGCGATTTTGGGCTGAAACTGTTGGGTGTGGACCTTGGTACGCCGTCCGTCCGGAAAAGTACCGTGACCATCCCCGGCAGGAACGGTGCACTGGACCTGACGGAAGCCATTACCGGTTTCCCAGTGTACGACAATGCAATACATAAGCTGACGTTCGACTTCAAGGACGGGACTTACAGCACCTGGCTGTCAAAAGCCAGTGACATCCGTGGGAAACTGCACGGCAGGCGGCTCCCGGTCATCTTCGGGGACGACGGCTATTATTACGATGCCAGGGTAAGCGTGGACAGCAGCAAGCTCAACCAGCATTACAGCCAGATCGTAGTCACGCTGGATTCAGAGCCGTACAAGCTGGCACGGAAAACGTCACTGGATGACTGGGAATGGGACAGCTTTAATTTTGAAACGGATATCATCAGAGACTATAAAAACATCCCGGTACCGGGTGAAATCACGGTCGTAGGGGATGTGATGCCGACGGGGTGTGTTTTTGAAGCTTCGGCGGCGGTCACAGTGACATATGACGGAAAAAGCTACCAGATCCCAAAAGGGTACAGCACGGTGCCTGATATCCTGATCACAGAGGGCAGCCATACCATGCAGTTTAAAGGGGATGGCGGCACGGTTTCCGTAGAATACAGAGGGGGCAGGTTCTAATGTATAAGATCACGCTGGATGGTTCCTACCTGTACCATCCGTGGATAAGAGGCCGCTGTATTACAGAAGGGGCACTGACCCAGGAAGTCAACAAAAACGGCTCCTGTGATGTCTCGATCGTCCTGGACCATCCGCTTGCGGCATCCGTCCTGCGGCGAAAGTCCATGCTGGAAGTGGTTCGCTTCGACCTGACGGGCAGTGAGAAGACGATCTACCGGGGCGTTGTGATGAACACCGTCGAAGACAGGAACATTGAGATGGAGATCCAGACAGAAGGCGACCTGGTATTCTTCCAGGACAGCATCATCCGTCCATTCCACAAGACCGGCACGGATGTACCGGGAAAGACAACGCCAGGAAATTATTTCAAGTGGCTGGTTAAGAAACACAACGAACAGGTGGATGATTTCAAGCAGTTCCTGATCGGTCAGGTGACTATTACCGGGGAAGCGGCAGACCGGGAGCGGAACGATTACAGCACCACGAGGGACATTCTGGATGAACTCGTCACAGAAAGCGGCGGGTATATCCGGACACGAACCGTCGGCGGTGTGCACTATATTGATTACCTGGCAGAATATGAACAGGCAGGCGGCCAGGATATACGGCAGGGGAAGAACATAATTGATGTTACCAAGAACGTCAAGACGGATGACCTTGCAACGCGTCTGATCCCGATCGGGTCATCGACGTCAAACAACGAATGGCCGGTCACAATCGCAAATGTAAACGGTGGCAAGGATTACCTGGAAGACGCAGCAGCCGTGAAAGAATACGGCATCATCACGAAGACCGTGGAGTTTTCCGAAATACAGAACCCCACGAAGCTGAAAGAAGAAGGCGAAAAGGCGTTCAAGAAGATCAACGGGGCAAATCTGGTGACAGAATTATCTGCAATCGACCTGTCGGATGCCGGTTATGATGTGGATATGCTGAGGATTGGTGAAAAGGTTTTTTGTGCAGCACCCACGTACAACATACAGCAGCAACTGCAGATCACCAAGAAGGTGACAGACCTGTTAAAACCGGCAAACAGCAAGGTCACGCTTGGCGGTACGGCATTAACATACACACAGCAACAGTTGCAGGCAGGGCAGGGGCGTGTGAAGTATACAACAGTAACGGCGATAACGAATGGGCAGATTGATGAGATCTGCATTTACAGTTAAAAGAAAGGAAGAAAAACATTATGGCAAAATTTTTGGATACAGCGGGATTAACTTATCTTTGGGGCAAGATCAAAACAGCATTATCAGGGAAGGTAGACAAAGTAAGCGGTAAAGGACTGTCTACGAACGACTATACGACAGCAGAGAAGAACAAACTGACAGGAATCGAAACCGGTGCGAACAAATATGTGCATCCGAGTTATACGGCGAAAACAAACGGACTGTACAAAGTGACCGTGGATGCAACCGGACACGTATCTAGTATAACACCAGTTACTAAGACAGATATCACAGGCTTAGGCATCCCGGCATCAAACACGACCTACTCTGACTTCAAGGGTGCAACAGCTAATGCGGCAGGTACACACGGACTGGTACCGGCACCGGCGAAAGGCGATACGGGTAAACTTCTGAGCGGTAAAGGAACATGGGAAGCCATGACAATGGCCTATGCTGAGGAAGATTACACGCAAGCATCTGTTAGTCTCACTTTTGCAGGAAGTACCGTAAAAGCAAATATTCCAGTTGCAACTACTGGTAATATGGGTCTCATGCCTCCAGCGATGTTTTCAAAACTGAATGATTTGCCAACAGAGGCAGATTTATCTGGTATCTATGCGAAGAAATCCGACATCACAGGCGTGTACAAGTACAAGGGTTCCCTGGCAGATGCAACAAAACTGCCGACTACAGGGCAGGTTACCGGTGATGTGTACAACCTGGAAGCGGCATCTGATTACGGGCCGGCAGGAACGAACGTGGCCTGGGACGGCAAGGCATGGGATGCCCTGGGCGGCATGTTCGTAGTCGATGCCATCACCAACGCTGAAATTGATGCCATCTGCGTGTGATCGAATTGATATAGGAGGAAGAGACATGGCGTATCTGGACAAGACAGGACTTACTGAGTTATGGAAGAAAGTGAAAAGTTATGTGGATGCCAATGCCGGAGGAACACAGACAACAATTACAGGAAACGCAGGATCAGCTACAAAACTCCAGACGACACGGGCAATAGATGGCGTTAATTTCAATGGTACGGCTGACATTGCCCATTATGCCGTGTGTTATACGTCAGGCTCTACCGCCGCAAAAACAGCCAGCCTGTCGAACTTCAAACTGGCAACTGGTGCAAGAGTGTTCGTGCGGTTCAGCTATGCGAACACGGCCGGCAATCCTACACTGAATGTCAACAGTACCGGAGCGAAAGCGATCCAGTACAGAAACAGTGCGATACCGGCAAACCTGATCAAACAGTATGCAGTATTGGAGCTGGTGTACAGCGGATCGTATTGGTACGTGGTCGGGGATATTGATGCAGCAGTGGTTCTGTCAACAACAGCAGTAACTCCATCAGCAACAGGAAGCTGGTACTATTCTTCAGCAATCAGTTCCCTGGCGAATTATGATGAAATTCGTGTATGGCTGGAAATTGTGGATGGCCAGAAAGGCTGGGTTACACTTAACAGGAGCAATCCGGCAGAGACAGTAATTACTCTGTATCTTACAGCATCCTATAATGCTCGTGTTCAGTTGAAATGGGATACCAGCAACAATAAAGTGGGTGTATATGTCCGCAATATTGGATCCGGTTGGACAGTGAACCAGGTAAGTATCAAGCGTATTGAAGGGTTGAAACTGAAATAGGAGGGTGAAAATGGCAAGTATTACAGAGAACTTAAAAAAGATACTGGCGGCAGTTTACGGGCGTGATGTCCGGCAGGCAATCCATGATGGGATTGCAGGGTGCGATGAGAATATCAAAGCAGAATGCAGCAATCGAGAAAAGGCAGAACAAGAGTTCGCAACAGAAATACAGAATCTGGAGAAAAAGGAAAAGGAATCGAGTACCAAAATCCAGGATCTGGAAAATCAGTTAACAAAAAGTATCCAAAACTTGGAAGATAAAATCGCAATCGTAACAGCCGGTATTTTCGAAACAGTAGAAGCAGCAACAATAAATGCATTAAAAGATTGCAGATGGTATAAACATCCAACAACGTCAATACTTACCTCTATGCCGGCATCTCCTAGTAGGGGATATTATTATCAGAACACAAAAATCAGTGCAACACCTGGTAGTACATACAGAATAACAGTCTATGTAATGAATGCTGAACAGGACACAGAAAATATCATTGCTGTTGCAAGTGGTTCCGGAACGGACAGTTCCTATTCAGATTTCCGGGGATTGGATGTAACTCTGGAAGAGGGAATGCATGATTATTATGTGACTATACCACAAGGATACAATCTGTTGCTGGTTACTACAGAAAATTATGTTGCTGGAAATATTGCCATCAGCAAATTAAGATTATAACAGCAAGAAAGGAAACGAAACATGAAAAAAGAAATGGTTTGTACGATTACAGGAGCAATCGGTGGGACGATTGCTTATTTTTTTGGAGGCTGGGATCAGGCTCTTGTAACTTTAATCATTTTCATGGCAATTGACTACATATCCGGGCTGATCGTAGCCGGTGTGTTCCACAACAGCAAGAAAACGGAATCCGGGACACTTGAGAGCCGGACAGGCTGGAAAGGTCTGTGCAGGAAATGCATGACACTGCTGTTCGTACTGGTGGCATATCGGCTGGATCTGGCAATCGGTGTGGATTACATCCGTGATGCGGTGATCATCGGGTTTATTGCCAACGAACTGATCAGCATCGTAGAGAATGCCGGGTTAATGGGCATACCACTTCCGGCAGTGATCGCCAATGCAATCGACATATTGACACAGAAAGCAGAAAAGAAAGAGGACGCGTGAGCGTCCTCTTTTGTTATCACGAAAAACAATGGAGGAAAGACATGAACGAATTATTAAAAATTAATTATGAGACAGAGCAGCCGACAGTATCAGCAAGAGATCTACACGCAGGTCTGGAAATTAAAAGTAAATATGCTGATTGGTTTAAAAATATGTCAACATATGGTTTTACTGAAAATGAGGACTACATGACGGTTTCTAAAAATTTAGAAAACGGTGGAAGAATCATAGAACACTTCATTTCTGTAGATATGGCAAAGCAGATCTGTATGATCCAGCGAAACGAAAAGGGCAGGCGTTGCGGATCCCGGATGCTGACCAGGGAAAACACCGACTCAGCGTTGCAACGTTCCAAAACCACGAATAGAGCTGCTGCCCTTCCTGAAACCGTTACCAGAGGCAGACGGACGGCAGCAGGATAGCAAACGAAAGGGACTGGCAGAAATGGTGGAGACTTGCCGGGATTGTCCGGAATGTCAGACCATCAAAAGGGGTCACCAGAATGGTGACACCTTGCAGGATGCTAACAAATGCTAACGTTGAAAATATAATGGGGGTCGCAAATCGCTATCCCCTTGCCACTGATCGGAAGCAAGAAGGGGGTAACGAAACGGGCACACCTTTGCAGGGGAGCAGATCAGTTTGACGCACTGGAAAGTTGGGAAGTGCTAAGGTTCTGACGGGAGATCCCAGGACCGGAAAGGAGAGGCTAATGAGTGCAAAAATAAAAATCAGCTACGAGAAGCCGGAAGAGTTGAAGCAGATTGTCGGTATGCTGTCACCTGTCATGCGTTCCTGCAAGGTCGCAAAAGGGCAGCAGGGACGTTATAAAAAGGCTTATGTGGAAATAGAGGGCATAGCGGATAAGATGCCGCAGGAAAGCGAATAATAAACAGGAGAGCAGCCGGAAAAGCTGCTTTCTTTTTTGTAAAATAATACGTATAATAAGTATAAAATACCTTGACAATACGTGCAACACGTACTATAATAGACAATGTAAGGGAGGTGCACATGCGTTACAGAGAAATTGACAAGATACTGAGGGCTGATGGTTGGTATGAAGTGAAACAAGTTGGATCACATCACCAGTATAAGCACCCAGCGAAACCGGGTAAGGTAACTGTCCCAGGACACGCAGGGAAAGACCTGAACCCGACAACAGTAAAATCAATCTTGAAACAGGCGGGGCTGGCATAAAGCCCCAGCCTCCCCAAGAAAAGGAGTGATGATAGATGAAATTAGTTTACCCGGCATTATTTACACCTTTTGAGGATGGCAGCGGCGGCTATACGGTTGAATTTCCAGACCTTCCGGGATGCGTGACCGAGGGCGAGGACATGGCAGAAGCCTTATTCATGGCAGAAGATGCGGCGAGTGGCTGGGTTCTGACCGAGCTGGAAGACGGCAACCCGGTGCCTCATGCTTCGTTGATCCAGGACGTAACAGCCGAACCGGGGCAGTTTGTCAGCCTGGTTGCTCTGGATATGGACGCATACGCAGCAAAATACGGCAGTAATGCCGTAAAGAAAACCCTTACCATTCCGGCATGGCTTAACACTTTCGTAGAGCAGAACGGCATAAGCTGTTCTAAGGTACTGCAAGAAGCTCTTGGAAAAATGGCACAGGCAAGGCAATAAAAGCTTGTACAGAGCCACAGAGTACGTTATAATAGGGGCAGAAGTACCCCGGTTATACGGCACAGAGCCATAAACGGAAGCTTAACAAGCGTGGGAATGAACAGGACTCAAACAGAGTCGGTTTGTTCCTACGCTTTTTTTGTTTCCGTGCCGGGGCAATATTACAGATCAGAAAGGACAAGGTAAAGACTATGGCAAACGATATGCTTGTAAAAGAAGTAGCAAACATTTCTGTAGACGTACTCAGCGGACTGGGCAAGCTGGTAAGTGCATATAAAGCGTATACGGAGACACTGGCAGCAGTACAGAGACAGATCGAATACACGAAAGAATATAAAGAGAAGCAGACGCAGACGGCAAGAGAGAATCTTGTCAGAAAGACCGCCGGAACGTGCGACACGATCAGGATTCAGCTTGAAAGCCTTGAAAACACCGTGAACAGTCTGGATCAGACGCTTAACGTTGCGGATCCGGAGCTTATGCCGTGCGTTGGACTCCTGGCAAACAGTCCGGAAGCACTGCCTTTGGAGCTGATCGGAAGCGTAGCGGAGAAGTTCAAGGGTAACAGGCTTGCACTCCTGGCATTGGCAGCAGTCGCAAAGGAGAATAACAAGAGCTTCCTGGAAGGAAAAGCCGTGGACGGGTCAGGAGCGGTCAAACAGATCAGAAATAAGTTTGATATGCTGGCAGACGGATACCCGAAAACGCTGCACCTGTTGCCGGAAGTAAAAAATGACCTGGTGAAGCTGTGCGAAGCATATGGGCATGAGATCGGGGATGCGGCAGACACTTATCTTGGTGCAGATTATGGCGATATCGTCAACTTGATCATGAGAGAGGCAGCCGGTTTATAAGCCGATCAGAACTGTAGAACAGCTCCGGACAGAAGTTCCGGGGCTTTCTTTATATGCGGAGGTGGCGAACATGGAAGAGGAAAACGTGACAAACGAGCAGCTTGTGGCACGAATCCAGGCAGGCGTGGACGTTCCAGACAATATGCTGAGGCTCTGGCAGCAGAACCGGGGATTTATTGCACTGGTGGCAAAGAATTACCAGGCATTTGAGGACATCGAGGACTTGAAACAGGAGGGGTATATAGGGCTTTGCAGGGCGGTAGATGAGTATAAACCGCAGGAGGGCGTAGCTTTTATGACCTATGCCGGTTACTGGATCCGGCAGCAGATGCAGAGATATGTGGAGAACTGTAGTTCTGTGGTACGTGTGCCATCCCATGCCAGGGCAAAGGCTCACCAGTATGAAAAAATAGTGGACGATCACCGGAAAGAATACGGCTGTAAGCCAGCAAATGACCAGCTACGGCGGTATTTTGGTGATATACAGAGCAATACCATAGAACTCGCCAGAAGTGCCAGCACGGGCAGGATACAGAGCCTTGACATGAGCGTGGGAGAGGGGGACGACTGCACGGTGGGTGACCTGCTGCCGGGGACGGCTGACGTTGAGGGGGACGTGCTGGACAGGGTAGAGCAGGAAGAGCTGAGGGCGGTACTGTGGGGAACGGTGGACACACTGCCGGAGAAACAGGCAGAAACTATCCGGATGCGGTACCGGCAGAGCCGCACACTCAAACAGATAGGCGAGGAGCTGGGATGCTCGGTTGAGATGGCAAGGACGCATGAAAGAAAGGCACTCAGGGAGCTTAGAAAGCCGTCAAGGGCGAAGAAGCTCAAGCCGTTCTTTCCGGAAGCAGAACGGCAGCAGATCTATTCCAGGGCGATCAGCGGCACAGGCTTGACCAGCTTCGAACATTCCTGGACAAGTGCCACGGAAAGGGAGGCAATTAAAGGTTTGTAATTATTTCGCCCCTTTTCTGCCCCTTTTTGAAAAAATTGGAGAGGAAAAACAGCAAGAATACAGTGTTTATGCGGCTTTCCGGGTTTTCTCAGAAAGTCCGGTCTGCGGCAGCCCAAAAGTCCCAAAATTTGGGACTTTTTGTTTTATATTGATATAGTTTATTTAAACAATTTTATTTAGGAAATGCCAGCATTAGAGGAAAATGATTTTAAGTGATAGAGACAGGATTTTTTTAGAAAATAATATAACAGATATTGATAAATGGATTCTTCAGGGGAAGGTCAGACAAATATTGGATGCTATTGGGGATTGTATTGATAGAAAAGGATTTGCACCACCAGATTATTATGATTACAATGAGTTTGGACGAGAAGCTCAGAAAGTATATGATAGAATTTATGAAAATAACTGTATTTGATTAAAGGAGTATAGTACGCAGAGATGCGTGCTATTTTTATACTTATGCTGATAAAAATCGCCTTGCAAGAAGATGAGAGATAAAAGTAAAATGAGAGATAGATTTGTTAAGAAATATACGGCGAATATTCTTGACGTAAAAATACTGTATGTGTAAAATGAAGAAAATGGAAACGTGAATAAAACATAAAAACAAACTATGAAAAAGAACAGGAGAAGAAAATGAAGCAATTATGGAAAAAATTTGATAAATTAACGGAAATTTGTTATATGAGTGAGCTGGAGGATAACTGTCCTCAGTGGGATGAGGCTTATGAAGTCTTCAAACAACTTGTTGCACAGGGAAGAGAAAAAGATCCGCAGTATGCAGCTGAGATCCTGAAAATGGATGATGCTACGGATTTTGCGTATGGTGTGGCAGACTGGATCGAGGATTATCTGGACGAGCTGGATGCAAGGGAAGAACATGAAAAATTAATGGAAAGGTGTGAGGAACTGTTGCATCTGTTCCAGTGGCAGGAAGTATATCCGGGGGATTTGAAGTTTCGGATCGCTTCAGCTCTGGCTGCGGAAGATAAAAAGGAAGAAGCACTGAAATTCTGTGAGAAATGGTATGCAGAAGATCAGCATGAGATGGCTGCAACAGCTCTTGTGTACGCAAAAATGACCCTGAAAGATCTGGAAGGGGCGGAGGACGTTGTAAGAAAATATATTTCAGAAGATACGCCTTGTACAGATGAGAATGATATTCTGTTTATGGCGGCGGCTGATCTGTATCTTGTAAACGGAAAGGAAAAAGAGCGGATGGCAGTTACGGAAGCTCTGCAGAAATACGAACAGGAGTTAGAGGGATATTCGGAAGATATGGAAAGCGATATTTCTTTTGAACTGCCTTTCGAATAAGAAAAAGAGGCTGGAGGAAAAGAAGGATGCAACTGGCATATGTTTTTCTTGGATATTTTTTGGGGAGCATGTTGTTTGGATATCGCATCACATGGCTGTTGAAGGGCGTTGATATCAGAAAACTTGCAGAGGATGAAAATCCGGGAACGTATAATGCATTTGTGTTTGGCGGATTCTGGTGCGGGATTCTGACATTGCTGGCGGATATGGGCAAGGGATATTTGCCGGTGATACTGTATCGTCAGAATTATAGTACAGAGGAGCTGATCTTTGCTCTTGTGATGGCGGCACCGGTGTTTGGACATGCCTTCTCAATTTTTCACGGAAGAAAAGGTGGAAAGGGAATTGCAGTTTCTTTTGGGGTACTGCTGGCGTTGTTTCCAATCTGGAAACCGGTGCTTTTGCTGGCGTTTTTTTATATCTTATTTTCGGTGGTTTTTAAGATCCGTTCACATCGCAGACGTTCAATTGTGACTTTTGGCTGTTTTTGTGTCGGCTGCCTGTCTCTGGTTCCCATACCTGCGATTCTTTTAGGATGTGTCCTGATTTCGTGTATTGTGATCTATAAGCATCATCTGATGGAGGAGAAATCAAATGAAAGTGCTAATCTTATCCTGTAATACAGGCGGCGGACATAATGCGGCGGCACAGGCGATCGCAGAAGCAATCCGCGAGCATGGTGAATGTGCAGAAGTGCTGGATTATCTGTCTCTTGCCGGAAAAGGAGTATCAAAACTGGTCGGGGATGGTTATGTGAAGGTTGTTAAAAAAGCACCGGCCATGTTTGGCGTGGCGTATAAACTTGGAATGGTGGTAAGTCGACTGATGAAAAAATCTCCGGTGTATTATGCAAATGCCAGAATGGCACGCTATCTGGAAGAATATCTTCAGGAAAATCCGGTGGATGCGATCGTTATGCCACATCTTTATCCGGCAGAAACGATTACTTATATGCGAAGAAATGGGTTTGCTTTGCCGCTTACGGTGGCCGTGATGACAGACTACACCTGTATCCCGTTCTGGGAAGAAACCGACTGCGACTATTATATTACACCGCATAAAAAACTGCATCCGGAGATCATAAAAAGAGGAATTCCGGCATATAAACTGAAAGCGTTTGGTATTCCGGTATCCAGGCAGTGCCGGGAGGATATTTCCAGAGAACAGGCACGCGATATGCTTGGACTGGAGCAGGAAAAGAAATATTTTCTGCTGGCGGCAGGAAGTATGGGAACAAAAGCAATCGTGCATATCCTGGAACTTTTGCTGGCAATGCGAAGCAAAAAGGAAAATCTTGTGGTTATCTGTGGAAGCAACCAGAAGTTAAAGAAAAAGCTTCAGCAGAAATATAAAAACAGAAAAGAGGTAACGCTTGTCGGTTACACAAAAAAGATGCCTCTTTATCTGAAAGCCTGTGATGTGATCTTTACGAAACCGGGAGGACTGACTTCTACCGAAGCGGCAGTCAGTGGTATCCCAATCGTGCATATCCGGCCGATTCCGGGATGTGAGACGGAAAACAGGAGATTTTTCCGGATGCTTGGAATGAGCGTTTCCGGAAAGACTGCGATTGGTCAGGTGGTAAGCGGTGTGCGTCTGATCCACGATGAAAAAAAGGTAAAACGGATGCTGGAGGCTCAAAAAAGAGAAATAAATCCGGATGCTTCCGAAGAATTGTACTATTTTTTGAACGCAGAGAAGCGGATTGTGAATGTCCGCTTTACAGAAAATACGAAAAAAATGCACAAATAAGAGCCGAAAAGAATTTGATTTTTGGTTAATCGTTTTGTTATATAACGATTATAATATAGGCGTAACAAGAAAGAACTTAACAAAACCTCTTTGTTGAAGGCTGCTAAGAGATCAGATTTTTGGAGGAAAAGATAAATGAATACTTTAAAAGCTGAAAAAAGAAGCACAGATGAAAAAGCAAAGAAACTAAGAAGAGAAGGATTTGTTACTGGTAACTTATTTGGCAGAGAGATAGAAAATTCTATCATGCTGAAGCTGAGTAAGAAAGATGTAGAGCAGTTGCTCAAAGTAGATAACAAAGGCAGTCAGGTTATGCTGGAAGTAGACGGCAAACAGTATGATGCCCTGATCAAAGACATTCAGTACAATGCAATGGCAAGAAGAGTGGATGAGATTGATTTCCAGGCTCTGGTAAGCAATGAAAAAGTTCATTCCGTTGCAGAAGTCATTCTGGTAAATGCAGAGAAAGTTGCAAGCGGTGTTGTACAGGAAGGTTTAAGTGAGATTGCATACAAAGCATTGCCGGCAGCACTGGTTGATAAAGTAAAAGTAGATGTTGGAAATATGAAAGTCGGCGATACGATCCGTGTAAAGGATCTGGAGATTGCAAAAGATAAAGAGATTGATCTGTCAACCGATCCGGAAGCAGTTGTGGCAACGGTAACAGCCGTACATAATGTTGTACCGGAGACAGAGACAGAAGAGACAGCAGAAGAATAAAATAAAAAGTGGTATAAGAAATAAAAAGCGAAAGGCATCCGTTCTGAAGAATCAGAGAAAATCTGAAGAAAGAACGGATGTTTTTTTGCTTGAAAAAGAAGGGAAAAGAGTCCAGATGCTTTTTGAGGGATTGAGGTAGCAAAAAGCAGGCAGCTGTGCTATACTCTTAGCAGGAGAAGAATAGTAGAAAACAAAAATTTCGGTTGGATGGATTTTCTGCTGTGATATAGAAATGGGAAGCTTATTCAATCAAGAGAAAAGGGAAGTGTCAGAAGAACGGAGGAATAAAACATACAATGAACATATTTCAGGGATTTCGAAAGCTGCTGTTCTGTGTAATAGCAGCATGTACGGGAATGGTTGTCGGATATCAGCTGAGCCGTGTACTGTTCGCAAATGTGAGACTGTGTCTCGGAATCGGTGCAGTCTGTGCGGTGATCCTGGGTATACTGGCTTTTCGGTTTTACCGGGCGGGGCTGTTTCTGGTCTGTGCAGTACTGATGTTTTTTGTTATAAAGACGCTGCTGCACCGGGAAGACTGGTGGGTATATCCGATTTCATCACTTGCGGCACTGGCAGCAGGCTACAGTGTTTTTCTGCTTGAAAAACCGGCAGAAAATATTTCAGAGACATCGGATGTCAGAGAAGAAAAGGGAAAAGATAAGAGAGAGAAAAAAAGTCACAGAAAAAGCGAAGCAGATGAACAGAAGGAACGTCATGCACGTCGCAGACAGGCAAGAAGCTGAAAAACCAGCGTTCTGTGAATGTGGTTTTTCAGTACAAAGAGCGTTTCAGGAAGGAGTTTCTTGTGAAATTTGATATGCATTGCCATACAAAAGAGGGATCTTTGGATGGAAAAGTCGAAATTGAAGAATATATTCGCATTTTGAAGGAAAAAGGTTATCAGGGAATGTTGGTATCTGACCATAATTCTTATAATGGTTACAGATACTGGAGAGATCACATCAAAGGAAAAAAGTATACGGACTTCGTAGTGCTGAAGGGAATTGAGTATGATACAAACAATGCAGGACATTTTCTGGTAATTCTGCCGGAAGGTGTAAAGCCGCGTATTTTGGAAATGCGAGGGATGCCGGTAGAATTGCTGACCAGGGTCGTACATGCTTACGGAGGAATTCTCGGACCGGCACATCCGTTTGGAGAGAAATATTTAAGTTTTGGAAGTTCTAAGAAATATCAGCGGAATCCGAAGATCATGCAGGAGTTTGATTTCCTTGAGGCATACAATTCCTGTGAAGTGGAAGAACGGAATCAGGAAGCAAAGAAGGCGGCCAGAAAGTACTTTCTGGCAGAGTTTGGTGGCAGTGATTCCCACAAAGCGGACTGCATTGGAACGGCATATACAGAATTTCGTGAACCGATCCATACAGAATCCGATCTGATCGAGCAAGTGAAACGCAGAGCACCGATCAAGGCAGGCGGCACGTATTATCATGGTACGACCAAAGAAAAAATCGGCAAGGCGAACGATCTGCTGTTGTATTCTTTCTGGGTCTACAACAAAGTGGCCGGTTTTGCCAAATACAACAAACGCAGAAAGCAGCGAAAATATCTTCCGCTTTCCATCAGTGGCGGTCAGGGATTATACGATCCGGCCAGTCAGAAAGTTCCGCATTGAGAATGGCAGTAAACATCCGGTTTTTGACACCAGGATTTTCCAGGTTCAACTGACGCAGAAGCTGTTTGCTGTACTCGCGGCGTGTATGTCCGTCAGCCGGACAGGGACTTTTGGCAACCGGGAGCTGATATTTATGCCAGAATCCGATCACATCCGCTTCATCGACAAAAAACAGCGGACGGATCACAGTCAGATCCATCTGATCTAAATATGTTTTCGGTGGGAACGAGTAAAAGCGTCCCTCATAGAGAAGAGACAGAAGCATAGTCTCGATCACATCATCCTTATGATGTGCGTAGGCGATCTTATTGCAGCCAAGTTCTTTGATGGCAGCATTGAGAGCGCCTTTTCTCATTTTAGCACACAAAGAACATGGGTTGTTTTCACGGCGTTCTTCAAAAATGATCCGGGCAATCTGTGTATCCACGATTTTATAGGGAATTTCAAGCGTCCGGCACATTCTTTTGATTGGCTCCAAATCAAGATTCTGGAAACCAAGGTTCACGGTGATGGCAGTCAGATCAAACGATTTCGGATAAAAGCGTTTCAGGCCATAGAGTGCACACAGAAGCGTCAGGCTGTCTTTTCCTCCGGAAATGCCGACTGCGATGTGGTCGCCTTCGTTGATCATCTGGTAAGTATCGACTGCCTGACGGGCGAGACTTAATAATTTCTGATATTTCATAGCTATACTCCTTCAATATTCGACTGAAATAATATGATATGATGCCAGGGTCAAAAGGTCTAAATCCACATGAGCCTGCTCATAGGTGGATGAAAGACCTTGGGACCCGCCCCTATATGAGCATAAAAGTGGGATGATAATCCCACGATATGCGAATACTGGGGTGGATTGTTCTGTACTTCGCACTTTCAAAATTCTGGCATCATGGAATAACAAAACCATACCTTATAAATGAGAAAAAGTCAACGATTGCAATTCATATCCAGAGTCGGTATAATAAAATAAATCAGGGAACAAATGGAGAAAAAATGGATGCATCCATTTTTATATCGACAGGTTCTGCTAAATGATAAAAAGCCTGGGGGAATGTGTCAGACTATGTAGAAGAAAGGCAGGAGATGAAAATGTGTCAGTATGACAGAGAATCAAAAAAAGCGGAAGAATTTATCAATCACGAGGAGATTCTTGAGACGCTTCGCTATGCGGAAGAAAATAAGCATAATGAAGCTCTGATCGCTCAGATCCTTGAGAAAGCAAAAAAGAGAAAGGGACTGGAACACAGGGAGGCGATGGTGCTTCTGGATTGTGATATCGAGGAGAAAAATCAGGAGATCTACGCTCTTGCAGAGCAGATCAAGAAGGATTTTTACGGCAATCGAATTGTTATGTTCGCACCGCTGTATTTATCAAATTATTGTGTGAATGGATGCGTATACTGTCCATATCATGCAAAGAATAAGCATATCAGCCGCAAAAAGCTGACACAGGAAGAGATCCGAAAAGAAGTGATTGCACTCCAGGATATGGGGCATAAGCGTCTGGCACTGGAGACAGGGGAGGATCCGGTCAACAATCCGATCGAATATGTGCTGGAAAGTATCAAGACGATTTACAGCATCAAACATAAAAACGGAGCGATCCGCCGAGTGAATGTAAACATTGCTGCGACAACGGTGGAAAATTACCGGAAACTGAAAGAGGCAGGAATCGGAACTTATATTCTTTTTCAGGAGACCTATCATAAAGAAAGTTATGAAAAACTGCATCCGACCGGACCGAAGCACAATTACGCTTACCATACCGAGGCGATGGACCGTGCCATGGAGGGGGGGATTGACGATGTAGGCATCGGTGTACTGTTTGGGCTGGAATTGTACCGTTATGAATTTGCAGGACTTCTGATGCACGCAGAACACCTTGAGGCGGTACATGGTGTGGGACCGCATACGATCAGCGTGCCGCGTATCCGCAGAGCCGATGACATTGATCCGGAAACCTTTGATAATGGCATTGACGATGATACGTTTGCAAAGATTGTGGCATGTATCCGTATTTCTGTTCCGTACACCGGCATGATCGTCTCTACGAGAGAAAGTCAGGCCTGTCGTGAACGGGTGCTGCATCTTGGTGTATCACAGATCAGCGGCGGTTCCAGAACGAGCGTTGGCGGTTATGTAGAACCGGAAGCGGAAGATGATAATTCTGCACAGTTTGATGTCAGTGATAATCGATCCCTGGATGAGGTTGTAAACTGGCTGATGCACCTTGGTTATATTCCGAGTTTCTGTACCGCATGTTATCGCGAAGGAAGAACGGGAGACCGTTTTATGAGCCTGTGCAAGAGCGGTCAGATCCAGAACTGCTGTCATCCGAATGCATTGATGACATTAAAAGAATATCTGATGGATTATGCATCAGAAGATACCAGAAAAATCGGTCTGAAACTGATCGAGAAAGAGATTCCGAATGTACCAAGAGAAAAGACAAGAGAGATACTGGAGTACCACTTAAAAGAGATTGAAGACGGTCAGAGAGATTTTCGTTTTTAATGCAAGAGTGTCGGGAGGAAGAAACCTATGAGTCTGAATGCAACGCCGGCGTCAGAACGTATCCATATCGGGATTTTCGGCAAACGAAATGCCGGAAAATCAAGCCTGATCAATGCACTGACCGGACAGAATCTGGCAATCGTATCCGATGTTTCCGGGACAACGACAGATCCGGTTTATAAAGCGATGGAGCTTCTGCCGTTAGGTCCGGTGGTACTGATCGACACGCCGGGAATCGATGATGAAGGTGAGCTTGGAAAGCTTCGCGTAAAGAAAAGTTATCAGGTGTTAAATAAGACAGATATTGTACTCCTTGTGTGCAGTGCAGTTGAGGGGATTACAGAAGAAGAGCAAAAATTACTGAAGCAGATCGAAAAAAAGCAGATACCCTGTATCCTTGTCATGAATAAGGCGGATCTGCTGGAAGAGTGTCAAAAAGGGCAGCAGTTCAAAGAGAGAGCAGAAAATGCTGCATCTGTGAGAGGACAGAAGATTCCGGTATTGTGGGTCAGTGCTGCAAAAAATCTTCAGATCCGTGAACTGAAAGAAAAGATTGCTTCCGGAATAGAACAGAAAAAAACAGAATATCCTTTGGTAGAGGATCTACTTGAGATGGGAGATTTTGCAGTCCTGGTTGTGCCGATTGATAAGGCGGCTCCAAAAGGCAGGCTGATCCTGCCGCAACAGCAGACAATTCGCGGCGTGCTGGAAGCAGGTGCAACAGCGGTTGTGGTAAGAGACGATGAGCTTTGTGATACGCTCCAGAATCTTGGAAAAAAGCCAAAGCTTGTGATCACGGACAGTCAGGTGTTTGGCAAAGTGGCAAAAGAAATACCGTCAGATGTAATGTTGACTTCATTTTCCATTCTTTTTGCACGCTACAAAGGCGAGCTGGAAGTACAGGTACGTGGAGCAAAAGCTCTGGATCATCTGAAAAATGGTGATAAAGTGCTGATCTGTGAGGGATGTACGCATCATCGCCAGTGTGGTGATATCGGGACAGAGAAGCTTCCGAACTGGATTTGCAAACACACCGGGCAGGAGATAGAGTTTCATTTTACAAGCGGCACGGAGTTTCCGATGGATCTGTCAGAATACAGAATGATCATTCACTGCGGCGGCTGCATGCTCAACGAGCGGGAAATGAAATACCGGATCGCCTGTGCACAGGATGCTGGTATTCCAATCACCAATTATGGCGTGGCGATCGCTTATATGAATGGGATTTTGAAAAGAAGTGTGGAAGTTTTTCCGGAAATATGGAAAACACTATAGTAATAGAGATAAGTATTTTATAAACAAGAAGAAGCAGGTTTCTCAATCTGAGATCCCTGCTTCTTCTTGTTTTTTACCTGTAAATACCGTATACCTGTTTAAGAATGTATCTGGCATACTTACTGTGAGGTGCACGTCTATACATCACATGATATATTTTTCTGTGCACATCTGAGGTATGATTTAGAAACCTGCTTCTTTGAGCACTTTCTCAGCTGCTGCGGTGTCGTTGGTAACACACAGAACAGCGTAGTTTCCGGAAGTCTTGATGATCGCATTGTCCAAGTTCTTTACTTCATCTGCGTTGTAGGAAGAGTAAAGATCGGACTGATTTTTTACACGTGTTTCAAAAAGTCCTTTTACTTCTGAAACATAAGAGCTGTCGCTGCATTTGATGACAACAGCTTCGCATGCAGTAGCACCGGTACCGACGTAAGCAGCACAGGAATCAATTTTGGAAGTGTCTACCAGGTAAGTGGAAGCCAGGATATCTTCGGAAATAGAAGAAAGGGTGTCTCCGCTTGCTGTTTTGGAAAGATCTTCTGCAAGTTTTGCAGGGTCTGCTGTGACTTCTTTGCCGGAACCGCCGCATCCGGTCAGCATGACACCGATCATAGCGATGGTCACAAGAAGTGTGATGAGTTTTTTCATGGTTTCTAATCTCCTTTGCTTTATGTTTTATTAATGTGAGAACAGACTTTCATCTGCCTCAAATAATGTTCCGAAAACGGACAACCTGAAAAAATCATACCGTTTCGGAAACATGATTTCTGTATGCTCTGCCAGGTTACAAAGAAGCACCGGAAGCAGTTTCACTCTCAGATGCAGTTTCGCTTTCAGAATCACTGGAACTGCTGTCAGCTGTCACATAATGCGTGTGCAGATAATCCAGCCATTTTGCACAGTATTCCGGATACATATGGATACCGTCGCTGGTAGCATCGGCGGCAAGTGCACCGTTTCCGTTGGATAACACTTCGTTTGGATTCAGATAATAATAACCATTGGCACTGCAGATTTCAAGGATAATCTGGTTGACCGTGTCAATGTTCGTGTTGTTTACATAGTCACCGGTCTGAACTTTGGCTTCCTCCACGTATGGCACGGCACTGACATAAAAAATGGCATTCGGCATCAGTTTGCGGAGTTCTGCAAGACATTTTGTATAATTCTTGCGGAATTCTTCAAAATCCGGATAACCAAGGTCGTTGGTACCGATCATGATGTACATTTTTTTGAAAGAATTGTTTTTCAGTGCCTGTATTACGGTTACATTTCCACTGGCAGTAGATATGTACGGTGTCTCAAAAATATCCGTGCAGTTCATGCCAACACCGGTCAGGAACGTTCCCTGCGTAATGCCGGACTGCATATGGAATCCCTCGACTCTGGAATCACCGATAAACACAGCATCAGAAAAGTAAGAATCATCCACCGGCGTTGCCTGTTTTTTTACAATGCATCTGTCGTCCACAGTAACGGAAGAAGTGGAGGTAGATCCGGCTCCGTTTGCAAATGGTGTGACGTTGGCAGGATATTTGGAAGCGGTTTCCGATGAAGTCTCACTTTCTGCCGTAGCTTCGTCCTGATTCTGAAAATCACTGGAAGAGAATATTTCGTTGAGTTGCTCATCTACCTGCTTGTTTATGCCGCCTTTGGAAGCGATATTGATGATCAGACGACCTTCAAAAACAACTAAAAACGCAAAGACAAGCAGGAGCATATTAAGAAAGCGGGCGGTTTTACGCGGCTTTCGTCTTTTCTGCTGTACCATAATGTCCCCTCTTAATCTTAAAGTATAAAGTATTGTAAAATAATAATATTGTCTTTTCTCCTCCTATATTATATAATAAACCCGATAATTGTAAATAGTTTTTTTAGACGGGAGTTTTTAATTATGGTTTTCAGCAGTCTGTTGTTTCTGTTCCGGTTTCTGCCGGCAGTACTGATCCTCTACTATATAGCACCGCGAAAGCTTCGGAATGTCATTCTGCTGCTCTTCAGCCTGTTTTTTTATGCGTGGGGCGAACCGAAGTATGTATTTCTGATGCTTTTTACGATCACCATGGATTTCTGCATCGGAAAAGGGATCGACAAAGCGAAAAAGGAAGGCAATCAGAAAAAGGCGAAGCGTTTTCTTATGATTTCAATCCTTGTGGATCTTTCCATCCTTGGATTTTTTAAATATGCGGACTTCCTCATCGGGACGGTCAATACATTAACCGGTGCGGGAATACCACTGCTTGGGATACCGCTGCCGATCGGTATTTCTTTTTTTACGTTTCAGACAATGTCATACACGATTGATGTATACAAGGGAAGCACGGAGGTTCAGAAAAACTGGATCAAGTATGGCACTTATGTTTCTATGTTTCCGCAGTTGATCGCAGGACCGATCGTGCAGTACAAGACGATCGCAGAGCAGATGGAGCACAGAAAGGAAAATACTTCCGATTTTTCAGAAGGTATTCATCGTTTTATGATCGGACTTGGCAAAAAAGTCCTGATCGCGAACAACATCGGTGCACTCTGGGATGCCATTGCAGTACTTCCGGTCGATGGACTGGCAGCAGGTACGGCATGGCTTGGGGCACTGGCTTATACGTTCCAGATCTACTTTGATTTCTCAGGATATTCGGATATGGCGATCGGGCTTGGAAAGATGTTCGGTTTCCATTTCCTTGAGAACTTCAATTATCCGTATATTTCAAAGAGTATCACGGAATTCTGGAGAAGATGGCATATTTCCCTAAGTTCCTGGTTTAAAGAATACGTTTACATTCCGCTTGGCGGCAACCGCTGTAAGATCGCAAAGCAGATCCGCAACATTCTGGTTGTCTGGATGCTGACCGGAATCTGGCACGGGGCGAACTGGAATTATGTTCTCTGGGGCTGCTACTATGGAGCACTTCTGCTGATCGAAAAGCTGGTGCTGAAAAAGGTGCTGAACCGTCTTCCTGGAATCATTCAGCGGATTTACACCATGTTTTTTGTGGTGATAGGCTGGATCATTTTCAAATGCGAAGATATGGCATATGGGATCTCGTATCTGAAAGCCATGTTTGGCGGATTCGGACAGGGCCTGTGGAATAACGAGACACTCTACCTGCTTGGTAATTATGCCGTCCTGTTTGTTCTGGCGATCCTCGGTTCGACGATGTTGCCAAAGAAAGCAGCCGGCGTTGTGCTTGGCGGCAGAAAGCGGACCTGGGCGGAAAATGTGATCTACATTGCATTTTATGCGGTGATCTTCTTTGTGTCAGTCGCTTATCTGGTAGATGCAACGTACAATCCGTTTTTATATTTTAGATTTTAATGTTTATAGAATTGTGAGAGTACGAAGTACGGAACAATTCGTAGGCATCTTTGTACATTAACATAACATCTTTAAACAGGGAAACAGAATGGAGAGAATATATGACTACAAAAAAGCAGAATATAGCAGTGATCGCTGTGTTTCTGTGCATGGTCTTCGGAATGACAATCTGGACGATGGTCACGCCTTCCAGAGAATTTTCGGAGAGGGAGAACAGAGCACTGGCACAGATGCCGGAACCATCGGTTGAAAGCTGCTTTTCCGGAAAATTTGAAAAAGATTTTGAAACGTATCTGACGGATCAGTTCCCGATGCGGGATGGCTGGATCAGTGCAAAGACTGCGATCGAGAAGGCAACTTTTAAAACAGAGAGCAAGGATATATATTTTGCAGACGATGATTATCTGATCGAGGCACATTCCAAAAGCTTTACGGCACCGAGTGCAAATGCCAATATCGGTTACCTGAAGAATTTCATGGAAACGTGTGTGGAAACATACGGCAAAGACCATGCAACAGCGATGGTTGTGCCGAATGCGGTGGACATTCTGAGAGATCATCTGCCGAAATATGCATCTCCGTACGATGAAGAAGTCTACCTTCAGAAAGTTGCGGATGCAATGCCGGAAGGCACCTGGTTTGACAGCGGAAGTGTTCTGCGTGAGCATAAGAATATTCAGCTTTATTACCGCACAGACCACCACTGGAGCACGGAAGCAGCATATTATGTGTATGCGGCATGGGCAGAAGAAAAGGGACTTTCTCCGCTTGCACTGTCTGATTATAAAAAGAAGACGCTCACAGATGGATTCTTCGGCACGGTTGATGCCAAGGTCGGCGGACGCAACCGCAGCGATACGATCCATGTTTATATTCCGAAGAAAAAGGAAAAATATCAGGTAAATTATGTGGCGAAAAACGAGACGGCAGATGATATTTATCAGTATGATTATCTGAAAACAAGAGACAAATACAGCGTTTATTTTGGCGGAAATCAGAGTCTGGTGGAAGTAAAGACAGACAGCAAGAGCAAACGGAAGCTTTTGGTCGTGCAGGATTCTTACGCACACTGTTTTATTCCGTTTACGCTGCATGATTTTAAAGAAGTCGATTTTGTGGATCTTCGCTATTACAACGAAAGTCTCAAAGAATATATGGAAAAGGGCGATTATACGGATGTTCTGTTTCTGTATAATGCGGCCGGATTTGCAGAGGACAACAGTCTGATCAAACTTGGAAACTGAAAACGGGGTAAAAAAGACAGGAGGAAATGGCATGAGCTATGCAGATAAAGTATTTAAGGGAATGTGCAGAGATATTCTGGATAACGGAGTGAGCACAGAAGGAGAAAAGGTGCGTCCGGTCTGGGAGGACACGAATGAGTCGGCGTACACGATCAAGAAATTCGGCGTGGTCAACCGTTACGATCTGCGAAAAGAATTTCCGGCACTGACGCTTCGAAGAACGGCATTGAAAAGTGCGTTTGATGAACTTCTGTGGATCTGGCAGAAAAAGTCCAACAATGTGCATGACCTGAATTCTCACATCTGGGACGCATGGGCAGATGAGAACGGCTCGATCGGAAAGGCTTACGGCTATCAGCTCGGCGTGAAGCATCAGTACAAAGAAGGCGAGATGGATCAGGTGGACCGTGTAATCTACGATCTGAAGAATAATCCGTACAGCCGCCGGATCATGACCAATATTTATGTGCATCAGGATCTGCATGAGATGAATCTTTATCCTTGTGCCTACAGCATGACGTTCAATGTGACACAGAAAAAGGGAGAGGATAAGCTGACGCTCAATACCATTTTAAACCAGAGATCGAACGATGTGCTGACGGCAAACAACTGGAATGTGGCACAGTATGCCCTGCTTGTGCATATGCTGGCACAGGTGTGTGATATGTACGTCGGCGAGCTGGTGCATGTGATCGCAGATGCCCATATTTATGACCGACATATTCCGCTGATCGAGGAACTGATCACAAGAGAAGAGCATCCGGCTCCGAAAGTATGGCTGAACCCGGAGAAAAAAGATTTCTATGAATTTACCGTGGATGATCTGCATGTAGAAGATTACGTAACCGGACCGCAGATCAAACATATACCGGTTGCAGTGTAAAAGCTGGCATGACAGAATACATTTACCGGATAAAAAAGTGTAAAGAATGAGAAAAGAGGAGGATAAGTAAGATGAATTTGATTGCTGCTGTGGATAAGAACTGGGCGATCGGCAAGAACAATGAACTGCTGGTCAGTATTCCGAACGATATGAAGATGTTCCGTCAGATGACAACCGGAAAAGTAGTTGTGATGGGCAGAAAGACACTGGAGAGTTTTCCGAACGGACTGCCGCTCAAAAACAGAGTCAACATTGTCCTGACGAAAAATCAGAATTATCAGGTCAAAGATGCCATCATCGTGCACAGTGTCGAGGAAGTGCTGGAAGAGCTGAAAAAATATGACAGTGAGGATGTCTATGTGATCGGCGGAGAGCAGATCTACCGTCAGATGCTCCCATACTGCGATACGGCTCATATGACAAAGATTGACCATGCATATGAGGCTGATGCTTATTTTCCAAATCTGGATGAGAAGGAAGAATGGAAAATCACGGCGATAAGCGATGAGCAGACGTATTTTGATCTGGAATATTATTTTGTGAAATATGAAAAACAGGTACAGTGAAGTCAAGTCGAACATATGTGAGACTTGGTATGCGATTTTGGTCAGCTTTGCTGACATTAGGGAGGTCTGATTTATGTACAGAGAACATACAAAAGTGGTAAAGATCGGCAACCGGGTGATCGGAGGCGGAAATCCGATCCTGATCCAGTCCATGACAAATACAAAAACAGAAGATGTGCGGGTAACTGTGGCACAGATCCAGGCTTTGACTGCAGCAGGATGCGATATTATAAGATGTGCAGTTCCGACACAGGAAGCTGCGAGTGCATTGAAAGAGATCAAAAAGCAGATTACGATCCCACTGGTAGCGGATATTCATTTTGACTATAAACTGGCGATCGCGGCGATCGAAAACGGTGCCGACAAGATCCGCATCAATCCGGGAAATATCGGCAGCAGGGAGCGTGTGCAGGCTGTAGTTGATGCGGCCAAAGAGCGAAACATTCCGATCCGTGTCGGTGTAAACAGTGGTTCTCTGGAAAAAGACCTGGTGAAAAAATACGGCGGCGTGACGGCAGAAGGGATCGTGGAGAGTGCCCTGGATAAAGTGCATATGATCGAAGATATGGGCTATGACAATCTGGTCATCAGCATCAAATCTTCCGATGTACTGATGTGTGCAAAAGCACATGAGCTGATCGCACCAAAGACCGGTCATCCGCTCCATGTCGGTATCACAGAGTCCGGAACAGTTTTATCCGGAAACATCAAATCCGCTGTCGGACTTGGTATCATTCTTTCGCAGGGCATCGGTGATACGATCCGTGTATCTCTGACCGGAGACCCGAAAGAAGAGATCAAATCTGCCAAGTTGATCCTGCGTACGCTGGGGCTGCGAAAAGGAGGCATTGAGGTTGTGTCCTGTCCGACCTGCGGACGTACACAGATCGATCTGATCGGTCTGGCAAACAAAGTTGAAAATATGGTAGAAGATATTCCACTGGATATCAAAGTTGCGGTCATGGGCTGCGTGGTAAACGGACCTGGCGAAGCGAAAGAAGCGGATATCGGGATCGCCGGCGGAAAAGGCGAAGGTCTTTTGATCAGGAAGGGGGAAGTGGTGAAGAAAGTGCCTGAGAGTGAACTTCTGGATGCTCTCAGAGAAGAGCTTCTTCACTGGAATGAGATTCATGCCTAAAGAGTTTTTTGATGTATTTCCGACTTTAAAGGTAAATGACAACTTAAGAGGATTACTTTCTCAGGCGACGGTTACGAGAGTAACCGTCACTTCTGCAAGAGACAGAATGAGGGTATATCTGGAAAGCCCAAGGCTTCTGTACTGGCAGTCCGTGCAGGATACGGAGCATGAGATACGAAGACAGATTTTTGGCAATGCATCGATGGACGTAAAGATCATTGTCAAATTTCAGTTATCCAGACAATATACGCCAAGAACGCTGATGCAGGAGTATGAAAGCAGTATTCTATCTGAAATCAGAGATTATAATATCTTCCTTTACAGCATCCTGCGTCAGGCAGAATGTACTTTCATAGCGGACGATGAGATGATGCTGACCATCGAAAAGAATGTGATAGCGGAAGAGCGTCTTGAGGAGCTTTTGCAGATCTTGGAGAAAATTTTCTGCGAACGCTGCGGCATGCATTTTAAGGTGCAGACTGTTTTCAAAGAGCCGGTGGAGAGCAAGTCGCATAAAAACAGCGAGCTGCGTATTCAGCAGGAAGTCGATGCGATCCTGCAAAATGCCGTGCTTGGTAATCCGGAAGAGCCTCAGAATCTGCCGGAAGAAAACGGACAGGTGGAGTCTGCAAAAGCGGAAGGAAAGGCAGAAGCGGCGAAAAAAGAGAAAGCAAAACCAGAAAAGAAAAACGACGGAAAGAGCGAGAAAAAAGTCGAGAAACAAACAGCAGATATGCCAAAAAGCAGAGGAAATTTCCAGGGAAAAGGAGGATTCCGTTCCGGATTTTCCAGAGGAGACGGACCTCGCAGCGTGCGTCGCTCGGACAATCCGGATGTGCTTTACGGACGTGACTTTGAAAGTGAATCTCTGGCGATCGAGCAGATCCAGGGCGAGATGGGTGAAGTGACGATCCGCGGACAGGTACAGACGCTGGAAACGCGTGATATCCGTAATAATAAAACAATTATTATGATGGAAGTGACCGACTTTACAGATACCATTGTGATCAAGATTTTTGCACAGACAGAGCAGGTGCCGGAGATTTTAAAGGATATCAAAACCGGTGCGTTTCTGAAAATCCGCGGCGTGACGACAATCGACCGGTTTGACGGACAGCTCAGTATCGGTTCGGTGTTTGGTATCAAAAAAATCCAGGATTTCCGCAAACAGAGGGTGGACACCTGGCCGGAGAAACGTGTGGAACTGCACTGTCACACAAAAATGAGTGATATGGATGGCGTTTCCGATGTAAAAGACATCATAAACCGGGCAAAATCCTGGGGACATAAGGCGATCGCCATCACAGATCACGGTGTTGTGCAGGCTTTCCCGGATGCGAACCACGCGGTTTCGCCGGATGAGGACTTTAAGATTATTTACGGATGTGAGGCTTATCTGGTGGATGACCTGCAGGACCTCGTTGTCAATTCCAGAAATCAAAGCCTGGAGGATGCCTATGTAGTCTTCGACCTGGAGACAACCGGTTTCAGTACGGTGGCAAACAAGATCATCGAGATCGGTGCCGTCAAAGTGGTAAATGGTAAGATCACGGATAAATTCAGCACCTTTGTCAACCCGGAAGTGCCGATCCCGTATCGGATCGAGGAGCTGACCAGCATCAACGACAACATGGTGCTCGACGCTCCGACAATCGAAGAAATCCTGCCGAAGTTCCTGGAATTTTCGGAAGGATGCGTGATGGTCGCACACAATGCATCGTTTGACATGGGATTTATCGAAGCAAACTGCAAACGGCAGGGCATTGAAAAAGAATTTACGATTGTCGATACCGTAGCACTTGCAAGGGTGTTGATGCCGCAACTGAACCGTTTTAAGCTGGATACGGTTGCAAAGGCACTGAAAGTATCACTGGAGAACCATCATCGAGCCGTTGATGATGCCGGATGTACGGCAGAGATTTTTGTGAAATTTATTGAAATGCTTCAGCAGAGAGATATTACAACGCTGGATGGAGTCAATGAGCTGGGGCGTACTTCCGTGGATAAGATCCGCAAGAGTCCGTCGCACCATGCAATTTTGCTGGCGACAAACGATCTTGGACGTATCAATCTCTACCGCCTGGTTTCCTGTTCACATTTGAAATATTATAACCGAAGACCGCTGATCCCGAAGAGCGAATTTGTGCGTCACAGAGAGGGACTGCTGCTTGGTTCTGCCTGTGAAGCGGGCGAACTGTATCAGGCTGTGTTAAACCATCGCTCGGATCAGGAGATCGCAAGGCTGGTCAATTTCTATGATTATCTGGAGATTCAGCCGATCGGCAACAATGCCTTTATGCTTCGAAGCGACAAGACCGATGTGGAGACGATCGAAGATCTTCAGGAGATCAACCGCAAGATCGTAAAACTCGGAGAACAGTTCAACAAAATGGTCGTGGCGACCTGCGATGTGCATTTCTTAAATCCGGAGGATGAAGTTTACCGCCGCATTATTATGGCGGGCAAAGGATTTACCGATGCCGACGAACAGGCACCGCTTTACCTGCGTACCACAGAAGAGATGCTCAAAGAGTTTGAATATCTTGGCAGTGAAAAAGCAGAAGAGGTCGTGATTACAAACCCGAACAAGATTGCCGATATGTGCGAAAAAATATCGCCGGTAAGACCGGATAAATGTCCGCCGGTCATCCCGGATTCGGACAAAAGTCTGCGTGAGATCTGCTACAACCGTGCCCATGAGATTTATGGCGAGGATCTTCCGGAAGTCGTTGTCGAGCGACTGGAGAGAGAGTTGAACTCCATCATTTCCAATGGGTTTGCCGTTATGTACATCATCGCACAGAAACTGGTGTGGAAGTCGAACGAGGACGGCTATCTGGTAGGATCACGAGGTTCGGTCGGATCTTCGTTCGTAGCGACGATGGCGGGGATCACCGAGGTAAATCCGCTGCGTCCGCATTATTATTGTGAGAAATGCCACTATAGCGATTTTGATTCCGAGGATGTGAAAGCCTATGCAGGAAGAGCCGGATGTGACATGCCGGATAAGACCTGCCCGGTCTGCGGAGCGAAGCTTCGAAAAGAAGGATTTGATATTCCATTTGAAACATTCCTTGGATTTAAGGGAAACAAAGAGCCGGATATCGACCTGAATTTCTCCGGTGATTATCAGGGAAATGCTCACCGCTATACCGAGGTTATTTTCGGAAAAGGCCAGACTTACCGTGCCGGAACAATTGGTACGCTTGCCGAGAAGACGGCATTTGGTTACGTGAAAAATTATTACGAAGAACGCGGCGAGCGGAAGCGTACCTGCGAGATCAACCGTATCGTAAAAGGATGTACTGGCGTGCGAAGGACAACGGGGCAGCATCCGGGCGGTATTATCGTTCTGCCTCTTGGCGAGGAGATTGATTCGTTCACACCGGTGCAGCACCCGGCAAACGATATGACAACGGATATTATAACGACGCATTTCGACTACCATTCCATCGACCACAACCTCTTGAAGCTCGATATTCTCGGACACGATGATCCGACGATGATCCGTATGCTGGAGGATTTAACAGACATCAATGCACAGGACATTCCGCTGGACAATAAAGAAGTCATGTCGCTTTTTGTCAGCACGGAGGCACTTGGCGTTACACCGGAGCAGCTTGGAGGATGTCCGCTCGGTTCGCTTGGTATTCCGGAGTTTGGAACCGATTTCGTTATCCAGATGCTTGTGGATACCAAACCGCAGAGCTTTTCAGATTTGGTCCGCATTTCCGGTCTGTCCCATGGAACAGACGTATGGCTTGGAAATGCACAGACCCTGATCGAAGAAGGCAAGGCAACCATTTCCACGGCAATCTGTACACGAGATGACATCATGACTTATCTGATCGGAAAAGGGCTGGACAGCGAGCAGTCCTTCACGATCATGGAGAGCGTGCGAAAGGGGAAAGGATTGAAACCGGAGTGGGAAGAGGAGATGCTGGCACACGATGTGCCGGACTGGTATATCTGGTCGTGCAAAAAGATCAAATACATGTTCCCGAAAGCACATGCGGCAGCTTATGTTATGATGGCATTCCGCATTGCCTGGTACAAGATTTTTTATCCGCTGGCATATTATGCGGCATATTTCAGTATACGAGCTTCTGCATTCAGCTATGAGCTGATGTGTCAGGGACAGGAAAAACTGCTTCACTATATGGACGAATATCGCAAAAAAGGCGATGCACTCTCCAAAAAAGAGCAGGATTCCATGAAAGATATGAAGATCGTGCAGGAAATGTATGCCAGAGGTTATGATTTTCTGCCACTCGATCTCTATCAGGCAGATGCGAGACGTTTTAAGATCATCGACGGCAAGTTGATGCCGGCGTTAAGTACGATCGAGGGTCTTGGAGAGAAGGCTGCGGATGCCGTTATGGATGCGGCAAAAGAAGGAAAATTTTTATCAAAAGATGATTTCAGAGACCGGACAAAAGTCAGCAAGACAGTCATCGACCTGATGGATGATCTGGGAATTCTGGGCGATCTGCCAGAGAGCAACCAGCTGTCGCTGTTTGACCTGGTAGGATAGATAAGGAGAAAAAAAGAATGAGCGAAGCAATCGTTACCCTGAAAAAGGGCGAAGGAAGAATGTTGAAATCAGGCGGACTGTGGATCTTTGACAATGAGATCGCAAGTATCCTCGGAAGCTTTGAGGACGGAGATATCGTGGCAGTACATGATTTTGACGGCTACGGACTTGGCAAAGGCTTTATCAACCGCAATTCCAAAATCCGTGTGCGGATGATGACAAGAAACCGTCATCAGGAGATTGATGAGGCATTTCTGAAGATGCGTGTGCAGGAGGCATGGGATTACCGCAAAAAAGTCAGCGATACCGGAAGCTGCCGTGTGATCTTCGGCGAGGCAGACTTTCTGCCGGGACTGGTGGTAGATAAATTTTCCGATGTGCTGGTCGTACAGTCCCTGGCACTTGGCATTGACCGCCTGAAAGATCAGATCGTGGAGCTGCTAAAAGAAGTCCTGGCAGCAGACGGCATCAAGATCCGCGGTGTCTATGAGCGAAGCGATGCAAAAGTACGCCGTCAGGAAGGCATGGAGCTGTACAAGGGATTTATCGGAGAGGCGTTTGATACCAACGTGGAGATCGAAGAGAACGGTGTCCGCTACATGGTCGATGTCAAAGACGGACAGAAAACAGGATTCTTCCTCGATCAGAAATACAACCGAAAAGCGATCCAGCATCTCTGCAAAGATGCAAAAGTGCTCGACTGCTTTACACACACCGGATCCTTTGCCTTAAATGCCGGATATGGCGGGGCAAAAGAAGTGACAGGAGTTGATGCTTCCGAACTTGCCGTAGAGCAGGCAACACTGAACTCCAAGTTAAACGGCATGGAGGACCGCGTGAAATTTATCTGCCGAGATGTCTTTGAACTTCTCCCGGAACTGGAAGAAAAAGGGGAGAAATTCGATGTGGTCATCCTCGATCCGCCGGCTTTCACCAAGTCCAGAAATTCCGTGAAAAATGCCGTGAAAGGCTACCGTGAGATCAACCTGCGTGCGATGAAATTGGTGCGTGACGGAGGTTTCCTGGCAACGTGTTCCTGCTCACACTTTATGACCTATGAACTGTTCACACAGACCATCCATCAGGCGGCAAGAAATGTCCACAAACGCCTGCGTCAGGTCGAGTACCGCACCCAGGCACCGGATCACCCGATTTTGTGGGCGGCAGAAGAGTCCTATTATCTGAAGTTTTACGTGTTCCAGGTGGTGGATGAGAAGTGATTTTGTAAAATAGTCACGCCATAATGATTCGAAAACAATCCAAATGGGAAAATCCTGGTAGCATGTTAAGTGAAATCCGCCGAAGACGATATTCTCAAATTAAAGTAATGAAAACAGACTCCTGTATCAAGAAAGAATACAGGAGTCTGTTTTTTGGCAGAGTGGAAAAAAGGATTGACGTTGCAGCCTCGTCTGTTCTATACTAGAGGACAGAGAAATCAGATGATTAAATGCGGTTTTCAGGCTGCATTTCAGGAGGAATAAAGATGGAAAAGATCATTTTGACCGGCGACAGACCGACCGGCAGACTTCACGTAGGACATTATGTTGGATCTCTGAAACGCAGAGTTGAGCTGCAGAATTCCGGAGAGTACGACAAGATTTTTATCATGATTGCAGATGCACAGGCACTGACGGACAATGCAGACAATCCGGAGAAGATCCGTCAGAATATTATTGAGGTAGCACTGGATTATCTTTCCTGCGGACTGGATCCGGAAAAATGTACGATTTTTATTCAGTCACAGGTTCCGGAGCTGGCAGAGCTCTCCTTTTTCTATATGAATCTGGTTACTGTTTCCAGACTGCAGAGAAACCCAACCGTTAAGACTGAGATTCAGATGCGTAATTTTGAGACAAGCATCCCGGTAGGATTTTTCACCTACCCGATCAGCCAGGCATCCGATATCACAGCTTTCAAGGCAACGACTGTTCCGGTAGGAGAAGACCAGCTGCCGATGATCGAGCAGGCAAGAGAGATCGTCCGCAAATTCAACAGCGTATACGGCGAGACACTGGTAGAGCCGACCGCACTGATCCCGGAGAATGAAGTATGCTGCCGCCTGCCGGGTACGGACGGTAAGGCGAAGATGAGCAAGTCTCTTGGCAACTGCATCTATCTGTCCGATACAGAAGAAGAAGTTCGCCAGAAGATCATGAGTATGTACACCGATCCGAACCATATCAAAGTGTCTGATCCGGGTAGCGTAGAAGGAAACGCAGTCTTTACTTATCTGGATGCATTCAGCAGACCGGAACATTTTGAGCGTTACCTGCCAGACTATAAAAATCTGGATGAGCTGAAAGCACATTATCAGAGGGGCGGACTTGGAGATGTAAAAGTAAAACGTTTCCTCAATGCTGTGATGCAGGAAGAGCTGGGACCGATCCGTGCAAAAAGAAAAGAGCTGGAACAGCACATTCCGGAGATCTATGAGATCCTGAAAAAAGGAAGCGAAGAAGCAAGAAAAGCAGCAGCAGAAACGATGGCTGAAGTGAAGCGTGCGATGCGTATCAATTATTTTGAAGATGCAGCACTGATCCAGGAACAGTCAGAGCGTTTTGCAGCTAAACATGAGAAATAAATATCAGAAATCATGAGAAATAAATATCAGAAATCAGGCAGATTCTTTTTCTTTTGACACAGAAAATGTGACCGTAAAAGAAGTAACGAGATTTTTGGCACTGACCACCGTGATCTTACCACGGTGGTTTTTTGCTATGGTCTGAGCGATGGCAAGACCAAGTCCATAACCGTTGTCCGTGCGAGCTCGCGATTTGTCGATGCGGTAAAAGCGTTCAAACAGATGTGGCAGGTCTTCTTCCGGGATGGCCTTTCCGGTATTGTGGACAGAATGCCGGATTGCTATTTCACTTTCTGCACGAAAAGCATGTATACGGGTGAAACAGAACATGCCAAGCACCACACAGAGGATTACGGCAACCAGGGACATGTTGATGATCACAAATTTGCGACGCAGTTTTTTGATCATGATGTTTCCTCACTTTCCAGCCGGTAGCAGACTTTGCGGACAGTTCCGATCGTGACTTTCGAATCCAGATAGTGGAATTTCTTGCGTAAGAACGAAATATAAGCCTCCACATTGTTGCTTTCGGCAGCAGATAAGATCAGACATTGCAAACAGTGCCTGCGAATGAATATTATAATTGATGATGCCATACGAATTGCTCTGTACTGCGTACTTGCGAAATTCTGTAACCCTGGCATCATCAGTATAGCATAAAAAACTGAAAACAGGCTGAAATATATCACAGTCAGATATTTGATCAAATCAGGCAAGTTCTCTGCTTTCATTGAGAGTATCCGCTTGACTCTCCGACTAAAATATGTTCGACTTAAACTTCGTGACATGAGCGAAAATTTCGTTTACAATAGATTTCAGATCCGCACAAGGAACAAAGCAAACAAGTTCAGATATCATACACAGCGACTGATCATCAGATAAAACCCAAAACAAAATAGAAGAAAAGAGGAAGAAGCATATGAAATCATTAGTGATCGCAGAAAAACCTTCTGTGGGAAGAGATATTGCAAGAGTTTTACATTGCAGCAAAAACATTCCAGGAGCACTCGAGGGGGACAAGTACATTGTAACCTGGGCACTGGGACATCTGGTGACGCTTGCAGATCCGGAAGAATACGATAAAAAATACAGCAAATGGGACATGGAAACACTGCCGATGATGCCGGAAAAAATGCAGCTTGTTGTTATCAGACAGACGGCAAAGCAATATGGGCTGGTGAAAAAGCAGCTGTTCCGCAAGGATGTAAATCAGATCATCATTGCGACCGATGCCGGAAGAGAAGGAGAGTTGGTAGCACGCTGGATCCTGGAAAAATCAGAATGCAAAAAGCCGATCAAACGTCTGTGGATCTCCTCAGTCACAGACAAAGCCATCCGCGAAGGATTTGCAAACCTGCGTGACGGCAGAGCGTACAACAATCTTTACCATGCGGCAAAAGCCAGGGCAGAAGCGGACTGGCTGGTCGGCATCAACGCTACCAGAGCGATGACCTGCAAATACAATGCACAGTTGTCCTGCGGCCGTGTCCAGACACCGACGCTTGCGATGGTGGCACACCGCGAGAAAGAGATCCGCAGTTTTGTACCGAAGGAATATTATGGCATGCAGCTTTTATCCGGCGGCGTGCGTTTCACCTGGAAAGATGCAAAAAGCTCCGGTTACTGCACATTTCAGAAACAGAGAATGGATGAAATTGAGAAAAAAGTAAAAGCAGAGATCAAAAGCGGCAAAAAAATGATCATCAAAGAGGTGAAAACAACAGCAAAGAAAACATTTGCACCGGGGCTTTATGATCTGACGGAGCTGCAAAGAGATGCCAACAAACGTTTTGGATATTCGGCAAAAGAGACCTTAAATATCATGCAGCGTCTCTATGAAAGCCATAAAGTGCTGACCTATCCGCGAACCGATTCCAGATATATCACAACCGATGTGGCAGATACCTTAAAAGAACGTTTAAAGGCATGCAGCGTCGGACCTTACCGTAAACTGGCAGGAAGCCTTTCCATGCGTCCGATCCGCAAAAATGCTTCTTTTGTGGACAATAAAAAAGTGACGGATCACCATGCGATCATTCCGACCGAGCAGTTTGTGGATCTGCAGACGATGACGAACGAAGAGCGTAAGGTATATGATCTGGTAGTACGCAGATTCCTGGCGGTACTGCTTCCGGCATTTGAGTATGATCAGACCGTATTTACCGGCGGGCTGGCAGGAGAGAGTTTTACGGCAAAAGGTAAGATTGTGAAGAGCCAGGGCTGGAAAGAAGCCTATGAAAATCTTGAAACGGATGAAGAATGGGAAGAAGCGGACGATTTGGCAGCGGCACCGAAAGAACAGACGCTGCCGTCCGTGAAAAAGGGCGATAGTATGCCGGTCGCAAAAGTGACAGTTACAACCGGAAAGACAACGCCGCCGGCTTATTTTACGGAGGCAACGCTGCTCTCCGCCATGGAAAATCCGGTCCGCTACATGGAAAGCAAAGATGCAAAAGCGGCAAAAACACTGGGCGAGACGGGCGGACTTGGTACGGTAGCGACAAGAGCCGATATCATTGATAAATTGTTCAACTCTTTCCTGATGGAGAAAAAGGGAAATGAGATCCATGTGACCGGAAAAGGAAAACAGCTGCTGGAGCTGGTTCCGTCCGAACTGAAAAAACCGGAGCTGACGGCAGCCTGGGAAATGAAGCTTTCCGGCATTGCAAAAGGAAACTTACAGGAAAAATCATTTATTGCGGAAATCAGCGATTATACCGAAGAACTGATCCGTGAGATCAAAGCAGGTACACAGACCTTCCGACACGATAATCTGACCAACAAGAAATGTCCGCAGTGCGGCAAAAAACTGCTTGCGGTCAATGGAAAGAACAGCAAAATGCTGGTATGTCAGGACAGGGAATGCGGCTATCGGGAAACTCTTTCCAGAACATCCAATGCGAGATGCCCGAAATGCCATAAAAAGATGGAACTGTACGGAAAAGGAGAAGATCAGACATTTATCTGCAAATGCGGATACAAAGAGAAACTTTCAGCATTTAAAAACCGAAGAGAAAAGGAAGGAGCAGGTGTCAGCAAACGGGATGTGCAGAGTTATCTGAAAAAACAGCAAAAAGAAGCCGCCGAACCGTTAAATAACGCGTTTGCGGCGGCTTTTGCCAAACTGGACATCAAATAGAAGCCAGAGTGCCTGTAAGCGGATGCGGATGTTTTATCCGATCAGCTGCAGGATCATTCCGGCGATCACAGCGATCAGATAGAGAATACCGGTAATGGCAAAACATTCTTTTTTATTCCGACTGGTTTTAAACAAGACTACAAGTCCAATCCCGGCACCGGTGCACAGACCGGCAACGGCAGAACCAAAACTAATCGCACCTTCCAGGAAGAGCTGCGTGATCAGGATAGAAGCTGCACAGTTCGGAATCAGCCCAAGCAGTGCAGTCAGAAACGGCTGGAAGACAGTCCCGCCAAGCAGGGCTTTCGAGAGTGATTCCAGCCCGATCCCTTCGAGCAGGAGATTCAGAACGGCATTGAACACAAGGATAAAAGCAAAAAGCTTTAACGTGTGATTCAGTGCCGGCCTTATAATACCGTGATGATCGTGACATCCGCAGTGGTCACAGAGATCCTCGACGTGTTTCTGAGGATGTCTCCATCTGTTCCAGATAAAATCAACCAGATATCCGGCAGGAATGGCGATGATCAGTTTGGCGAGCAGAAGCTTTCCGACCACACCGGCCCGATCCGGATGTGCAAGAAGGATCAGGATCGCTTCATCCGAAGTGGATAAGTATACAGCGATCAAGGTTCCGACTGTGACAATGCCTCCGCAGTAAAGGCTTGAGATCAGAGTGGAAAATCCACACTGAGGGATGCAGCCAAGCAGGGATGCGATGGCCGGTCCGCCTTTTTTGTGCTGAAAGAAATGCGTCAGCCGGTTACTGGAATAGTGTTCGAGGGCTTCCAGGATCAGAAAAGCTACAAATAAAAAGGGAAGCATGCGAAGACTGTCAAGCAGTGCGTCCAGTGCAGCATCCAGAAATAAAGTTGCATTCATATGATATCTCCCATATTCAGGTTATGTTTCTGAGTTACCGGGTATCCGACGGGCAACAGATCGTATGCTGTGCGGATACCAAGCGTGATTATAACAAAAACGCGGGAAAAAGTATAGCAAAATTTGCGGAGGTTCTCTTCCGGTGCAAAAAAATATGCCGACCGAAGGAAAAATCCGTGGAAGTACTCGGAGAATTCTTAGTTGTAGTTTCAAAGGAAATATGATATACTCTCAGCAGAAAGTTTCAGGTAAACAGACACATAAACTGTCTCGAAACAAAAAAACAGATTGAGGTGCAGAATGAAAAGAGTATTATTGAAATTAAGCGGCGAAGCACTTGCAGGTGATAAACATATGGGCTTTGATGAGCCGACCGTTACAAAAGTAGCAAAACAGGTAAAAGAGATTGTCGATGCAGGTCTGGAAGTCAGCATCGTGATCGGCGGCGGTAACTTCTGGAGAGGCCGCTCCAGTGAGAATATCGACCGCACAAAAGCGGATCAGATCGGAATGCTGGCAACGGTCATGAACTGCATTTATGTATCGGAGATCTTCCGTTCTGTCGGAATGAAAACACAGATCCTGACACCGTTTGCATGCGGAGCGTTTACAAAACTTTTCTCAAAAGACCGTGTCAATAAATATTTTGAAAAAGGGATTGTATCTTTCTTTGCAGGAGGTACCGGACATCCGTATTTTTCCACCGATACAGCAACCGTGCTTCGTGCCATTGAGATTGAGGCAGATGTGATCCTGCTCGCAAAATCCATTGATGGTGTATATGACAGTGATCCGAAGACCAACCCAGATGCAAAAAAATACGATGAAATCTCTATTCAGGAAGTCATCGACCGCAAACTGGGCGTAGTAGATATGGCAGCGTCCATTCTCTGCATGGAAAACAAGATGCCGATGCTTGTTTTCGGGCTGAACGAAGAGAACAGCATAGTCAATACCGTAAACGGCAAATTCAACGGAACAAAAGTTACCGTATAATACCAGAATACAGGAGGAATCAGAAATGGATGAAAGAATCAAAGCATACGATGTCAAAATGACAAAATCATATAACAATCTGCTCGAAGAGTTCGGAGCGATCCGTGCAGGTCGTGCCAATCCGCACGTACTGGATCGTATCACCGTAGAGTACTACGGAACACCGACGCCACTTCAGCAGGTAGGAAACGTTACCGTTCCGGAGCCGCGTATGATCCAGATCCAGCCGTGGGATGCATCTCTGATCAAAGAGATCTGCAAAGCGATCCAGACATCCGACCTTGGCATCAATCCGAATACCGACGGAAAAGTGATCCGTCTGGTATTCCCGGAACTGACAGAGGAACGAAGAAAAGATCTGGTAAAAGAAGTGAAGAAAAAAGGCGAGGGTGCAAAAGTTGCTGTTCGCAATATCAGACGTGACGCAAACGATGCATTCAAGAAACTTGGAAAGGGAAAAGAGGTATCCGAGGACGAAGTCAAAGAGCTGGAAGAAAATGTCCAGAAGCTGACAGACAAGTACATCAAGGATATCGACAAGGCTATCGAGGAGAAATCAAAAGAGATCATGACCGTGTAGTCTTAGAAGGTAAATATTGGGTAAATACAGGGATGTTGCAGTGTGGCATCCCTGCTTTTTTGCACACAGGAGGTTTTGTGTATGAATATTCCACAACATGTAGCAATCATTCTGGACGGCAACGGACGCTGGGCAAAGAGCAAAGGGATGCCGCGTAATTACGGGCATGTGTGCGGTGCCAAGAATCTGGAAAAAATCTGCCGTGACGCTTATGATATCGGCATCAAATATCTGACGGTCTATCTGTTTTCGACTGAGAACTGGAAACGTTCCAGAGAAGAAGTTGACGGGCTGATGAAGCTTTTCCGAAGCTATACAAAGACCTGTATCAAGACAGCAAGGGAAAATAATATGAAAGTCCGTGTTCTCGGAGATCCGACGGCACTTGCAGATGATCTGCAGGAGAGCTTAAAAGAACTGGTTGAGTCTTCCAAAAACAATACCGGGCTGAATTTTAACCTTGCGATCAACTATGGAAGCCGTGATGAGATCGTGCGTGCGATCCGTCAGCTCAGCCAGGACTGCGTAGACGGGGCAGTAAAACCGGAAGACATCACAGAAGATCTCTTCTCTGCATATCTGGATACGAGAGAGATACCGGATCCGGATCTTCTGATTCGCACCAGCGGTGAGCTGCGTCTGTCCAACTATCTGCTGTGGCAGCTGGCTTATTCGGAGTTCTATTTCACGGAAGTTCCGTGGCCGGCATTCAATAAAGAAGAACTGTTAAAGGCCATTGAGAAATATAATGGAAGAGAACGCAGATATGGCGGTGTGAAAGGAGAATAAGATATGTTTGTGACAAGACTTATCAGCGGTATCGTTCTGGTGGCAGTGGCACTTCTGACAATCTGCAGCGGAGGCTGGATTTTGTACGGAACACTGACCATCGTATCGCTGATCGGTATGTTTGAACTGTACCGTGCAGTGAAGGTACAGAAACAGAAACAGGGTGAAAACCTGCTGGCAGTGGTGGGATATCTGGGCGTGATCTTACATTATATTCTGCTGAGTCTCGGATATTCGGAGTATACGATGATGAACCTGATCATTGTGCTGATCGCCATGATGTTTGTCTATGTGTTTTCTTATCCGAAATATCATGCAGAACAGGTGATGGCAGCCTTTTTCGGTGTGGTCTATGTGGGTGTCATGCTGTCCTACATTTATCAGACCAGGATGATCCGCGACGGAGCATTTCTTGTATGGCTGATCTTTCTGTGTTCCTGGGGATGTGATACCTGTGCTTACTGTGTCGGCATGCTGATCGGGAAACACAAAATGTCTCCGGTTTTAAGCCCGAAGAAATCCGTGGAAGGAGCCGTCGGCGGTGTTGTCGGTGCGGCACTTCTGGGAGCCATCTATGCGGCAGTCGTAGGCAGTCATCTGGAGGCAGAAAATCCGGTGATCACCTATGCGATCATCTGTGCAGTCGGAGCACTGATCTCCATGGTCGGAGATCTGGCAGCATCAGCGATCAAGCGTAATCACAACATCAAAGACTACGGTACACTGATACCGGGACATGGCGGGATCATGGATCGTTTTGACAGTGTGATCTTTACTGCACCGGTTATTTATTATCTTTCCATGTTTATGATGAGATAAGGAGGAACAAATGAAAAATATAGCAGTTTTGGGTTCAACCGGATCGATCGGAACGCAGACGCTGGATGTGGTGCGTGCCAATCCGGAAAGGCTCTGCCTAAAAGCACTGGCAGCAGGTCATAATATTACACAGCTGGAGAGCCAGATCCGCGAGTTTCATCCGCAGATTGTAGCTGTCTGGGACGAAGAAAAAGCAAAGGAGCTGCGGATCTGTACCGCAGATCTTCCGGTAAAGATCGTTTCCGGCATGGAGGGACTTCTTGAGATCGCACAAATGGAAGAAGCAGAAGTGTTGGTGACAGCGATCGTTGGCATGATCGGGATACGCCCGACCATTGCAGCAATAAAAGCAGGAAAGGATATTGCACTTGCAAACAAAGAGACACTTGTAACTGCCGGTCATATCATTATGCCTCTGGCAAAAGAATACAACGTAAAGATCCTTCCGGTGGACAGCGAGCACAGTGCGATTTTCCAGTCCTTAAACGGAGAAAAGAAAACACAGATCGACAAAATCCTGCTGACAGCATCCGGCGGTCCGTTCCGCGGAAAAGATAAAGCATTTCTGAAACATGTGCAGCTTGAGGATGCACTGAAACATCCAAACTGGTCGATGGGACATAAGATCACGATTGATTCTGCGAGTATGGTAAACAAAGGACTGGAAGTGATGGAGGCAAAATGGCTGTTTGATGTGGAACTGGATCAGATCCAGGTTGTGATCCAGCCGCAGAGCATCATCCATTCCATGGTGCAGTACAAAGACGGTGCGGTGATCGCCCAGCTTGGAACCCCGGATATGAAGCTTCCGATCCAGTATGCACTGTTCTATCCAGATCGGGAATATCTGGCCGGAGAACGTCTGGATTTCTGGAGCCTGTCACAGATCACCTTCGAAAAACCGGATATGGAGAATTTCGAAGGACTTCCGCTGGCCTTTGCAGCGGCAAAAGCAGGCGGCTCCATGCCGACTGTATTTAATGCAGCAAACGAGCGTGCAGTCAGCAAATTTTTGAACCGCAAGATCGGTTTTCTGGATATTTACGAGATCATCAAAACCTGTATGGATGCACACAAAGTGATTGAAGCTCCAACGGTGGAACAGATCCTGCAGTGTGAACAGGAAACTTATGAAATGATTGAAAGCAGGTGGTAAATTGAGCATAATTATAGCATTGTTGATCTTCAGCCTGATTGTTCTTTTTCACGAATTCGGACATTTCTTGCTGGCGAAGAAAAATGGCATTACGGTTGTGGAATTTTCTCTGGGAATGGGACCGAGACTGTTAAGCTTTGACAAAGGAGGAACAAAATATTCCTGGAAACTTCTGCCGTTTGGCGGTTCCTGCATGATGCTTGGAGAAGATGAAGGAACGATGGAACCGGGAGCATTTGCAGCGGCATCCGTATGGGCAAGGATTTCAGTTATTGCAGCAGGTCCGGTATTTAACTTTATCCTGGCATTTGTACTGTCCCTGTTTATTATAGGAAGTATCGGGTACGATAAACCGGTGATCCTGCAGGTGAGTGACGGATACCCGGCAGCAGAAGCAGACCTGAAAGAAGGCGATATTGTTAAAAAGATCAATCACAGCAATATCCATGTGGCAAGAGAAGTAACCAACTATGTGACCTTTCATCAGAAACAGTCCGTGACGATGACGGTAGAACGCGACGGCAAAGATATCACCGTTCAGATGGATCCGGTTGCAAATGAGAGCGGTCGCTACATTTTCGGTATCAGCTGCAGTTCCAATTACCGCGAAAAATGCGGTATCCTCGGCACCTTGAAATACAGTGCCTATGAAGTAAAATATTGGATTCAGCTGACAATCGAGAGTATTAAAATGCTCTTTACCGGTCAGGCGAGCATCAATGATATGGCCGGTCCGGTCGGTGTTGTGAGTTACATCGGAGAGACGTATCAGGAGTCACAGTCCTCCGGAGGTTTCTATGTATGGCTGAATATGCTGAACATATCGATCCTTCTGACAGCAAACCTGGGTGTCATGAACCTTCTGCCAATCCCGGCACTGGACGGCGGCAGACTGGTCTTTCTGATCATTGAGCTGATCCGTGGGAAACGGATCGATCCCGAGAAAGAAGGAATGGTACATTTTGTCGGACTGATGCTTCTGATGCTTTTGATGGTAGTGGTGATGTTCAATGATGTGCGGAAAATCTTCTTTTAAGTGTTAAGATGTTGAGGTTAAAAATTAAAACTGCGATACCGGTGGATCATTCCGTGCTTTGCAGACTTACAATCGTAAAAAAGGTTCATAAGAATCGTAAAAAAAATGTAAAAAAAGGTTGACACACACGGGTCTGTATAATATAATTAAGCAATGTGACGAAGTATGTAAATGTCTGATCCAAGCCCCGGTAACGACATTTTACTATAGAAACTCATAATGGAATATCAATCAGGAGGTTACCCCATGAAAAGTTATATGGCTAGTCCAGCAACAATCGAAAGAAAATGGTATGTAGTGGACGCAACAGGATATACATTAGGTAGATTAGCATCAGAAGTAGCAAAGATCTTAAGAGGTAAAAACAAACCGATCTTTACTCCGTTTATCGATACAGGTGATTATGTAATCATCACAAACGCAGACAAAATCAAAGTAACAGGTAAAAAACTGGAACAGAAAGTTTACTACAGACATTCCGACTACGTTGGAGGAATGAAAGAGACAACTCTGAAAGAAATGTTAAACAAGAAACCGGAAAGAGTTATCGAACTGGCAGTTAAAGGTATGCTTCCAAAAGGACCTCTGGGAAGAGAAATGTACAAAAAACTTTTTGTATATGCTGGTCCGGATCACAAACATGCAGCTCAGAAGCCAGAAGTATTAACATTTTAACAGGAGGTAAATGACAGTGGCTAACAAATTCTACGGTACAGGAAGAAGAAAAAAATCTATCGCAAGAGTATATGTAGTACCTGGTACAGGTAAGATCACAATCAATAAAAGAGATATCGACGAGTACTTTGGTCTGGAAACACTGAAAGTAATCGTTCGTCAGCCGTTAGTAGCAACAGAGACAGCTGATAAATATGACGTACTGGTAAATGTACGCGGTGGTGGTACAACAGGTCAGGCCGGTGCTATCAGACATGGTCTTTCAAGAGCACTGCTTCACGTAGATGGCGAGTTCAGACCAGTCCTGAAAAAAGCAGGATTCCTGACACGTGACCCGAGAATGAAAGAACGTAAGAAATACGGTCTCAAAGCAGCTAGACGTGCACCACAGTTCTCAAAGAGATAATTATCTCGCAAGAGAATTACGATTCAAAGAGATCACAAACCTCAGAAACCTTGTGTTTCTGGGGTTTTTCTTTACCCTTAACTCTTGGTGAAATGTCTAGATATGTGGTGAAACTTTTTTGGTCAAAGTCATAGTGCCGGAGTGTCCCACAATTTTCTTGATGGTTGTATCCTGAGCACCAGCTTCCGATAACCACTATACCCTGATGTCTATGACACCGTTTCCAAAGAGGAAATAGCAGAATTTGAGGATATCATGCGTAAAATCATAACAGGAATCATCTCTGAGGCCAGTGGTATAGCTACATGGGTGTATGTGCAGAAATGTTTTTCTACCGGTTGGGACTAAAAGATGGACTGAATCTGAAAAATACAGTAAAATCTACATTAGAAATGTTATCGGGAAATATTCGTGGAGGGGAACTAAAAGATGAAGAATGAAATCGTATTATTTACAGATGGTGATGTCAATATAGAAGTTCAAATCAATCCTGAGCAGGAGACAGTTTGGCTGACGCAAAAACAAATGGAAGTGTTGTTTGATGTTAAGCACGCTACAGTAAGCGAACATATTTCAAATATTCTTGCTTCAGGAGAACTGGATGAGACTTCTGTCGGTTTTTCCGACAGAAGTACAGGGGGACGAAAACCCAAAATTTATAATTTGGATATGATTTTGTCTGTCGGATATCGAGTTAATTCTAAAAGAGGTATAGCTTTCAGAAAAGTCTGAACTCTTAAAACAGATGAAATCTCAATCGGAATTTTCAAAAAAACGTATGTCAAAGAATCTTTGCATTATAATACACGCACTGTAAACAGATCCTTGCTTTACTTAATATACAACTGTCCTATATAATTTGGACAGAAGGAGGAACTTATTATTATGAATATTGGAAATCAAATATCAACAATTCGAAAAGAACAGCAATTAACACAAGAGCAATTTGGGGCGTTATTTCATGTGACACGACAAACAGTTTCAAACTGGGAAAAATGAAAAGAAGCAGAACAATGGGAGATGACAATGAAAAGAAGCAGGACAATGAGGGATGAGACCCAATGCCCTGCTTCTAAAAGCGGATTGCTATACTTCAAGGTGAAATTTCTTAGATCTTTGAAAGCACAAAATCCTGTATTTTCTGAAACGATTATTCTACATCTTTCAGTGCAGCCAGATCTTCTTCGCCGGTACGGACTTTTACAACATGCCGTACGTCATATACAAAGATCTTGCCATCGCCGATGTGACCGGTATAGAGACATTTTTTGGCAGTTTCGATGACTTTTTCCACCGGGATATTGCCGCCGATGACTTCTACTTTAACTTTTGGGAGGAGTGTAGCGTCAACTTCGGCACCACGGTATTTTTCGCCGGAACCTTTCTGGATACCGCAGCCCATAACCTGTGTAACGGTCATACCGGTGACACCAAGTTCATTGAGAGCTTTGCGGAGTTTGTCATACCGGGAAAGTTTTACAAGGATGGAAACTTTGTACATGCCGGTTGGATTGACAGCAACCAGTTCTTCACCGGCTACTTTGACGGCGGCATTTTTCTGTGAATCGCTTGCTTTCGTATAATCAGATTCACCAAGATCTGTATTTTCATTCACATCCATCGTAGCAGTAATATCAGAAATGTTGAATCCAGCATAAGCACTTGCCAGGCCATGCTCGTGATAGTCCAGGCCTTCGATTTCGATATCAGCCGGAACACGCAGAGCAACAAGTTTGTCGATGACTTTGAAAATAATGGTCATGGTAATGATAACCCAGAGCATAACAGAGGCAACACCGAGCAGCTGGATCAGGAAATAATGGATACCTCCGCCGTAAACCAGACCGGCAAGGGCACCGTTTAATGTCATGGAAACATCCGGCTTACCGTAACGAACCCAGGTAAAGATCATGGCAGTACAGGTTGCGATAGCAGCGGAAAGGTTTGTGTTCATGTATACCAGACTGGCTTTTGTAAGATCGGCGTCAGTTGACATTGCAGTTGTGCTTGCTCCGTTAAATCCGAACCAGCAGAACCAGAGAATGAAAACACCGAGTGCGGCAACGGTGAGATTATGACCGGGGATTGCTTTTGGTTTTCCGTCCTTGTCATATTTTCCGATACGAGGACCAAGGATTTTTGCACCGATACATGCGGTGACACCGCCGACCATATGTACGGCAGTACTTCCGGCAAAATCATGGAAGCCAAGCTGAGAAAGCCAGCCGCCGCCCCAGATCCAGTGACCGGAGATCGGATAGACGATCAGAGAGATCATGGCACTATATAAACAGTAAGCTTTGAAATTTGTCCGCTCTGCCATGGAACCGGAAACGATCGTGGCAGATGTTGCACAGAAAACTGTCTGAAAAATGACGAAACACCAGGTCGGCAGAGATCCAAACTGATAACTTCCGCGGATCAGCGGATCGAGTTTTCCGATAAAAGCACCGCTTCCGCCGAACATCAGGCCGAATCCGACCAGCCAGAATGCGGGAGTTCCGATACAGAAATCCATCATATTCTTCATAAGAATATTGCCGGTATTTTTGGCACGCGTAAGTCCGGCCTCACACATTGCAAAACCAGCCTGCATAAAATAAACAAGTGCGGCTCCAAGTAATGTCCAGATGACATCAACAGATGAAAAATTATAAAAATAAAGCAGAATCCATTTTTAGTTCAGAATCGTAATCAAACAGAAACGATACCTGATCCGGAGCATTTATTCATCAAGATCCATTGTTTTGGCCGAAATTCCGTTGACGGTTACATTATCATCCACCGTGATAACAAGACATTTTTTGCCATCCACAATACGTGTCTCCACAAGATCAGCATACTCCGGGCTGACCTGAATCGTGATCAGAGGGGTTTTGATCTCAAAACGTCTGGTGTTTACAAGGTTGGAAGCCATAAGGGAAGTATCTTCACCGACTGCATTGTCATAGGCAGCATCAAAATCAGAAAGCTTTTCATCTTCCACACCGCTTCGCTCCAGAAGCTGCTTTACTTCCCTTTTATCCAGCATGACCGGTTCCGGATCATTTTTGTGTTCCTCCATCAGCATAGTCAGATTGTCATGGATATTTTTGACTGTTTCATAATTACATTCTTCACCGAGAGTGTCGGAAATAACAGCCTGGAATGATTCCTTCTGTTCCCCGGCAGTAAGGGAAGCTTCACAGCCAAACATATTTTCCACAAATTCTGCCTGAAGTTCTTCCGGCTTTTTTGAATAGTAGAGCATCGCATGCAGGTCAGTGCTGCGGTCATGAAATGCCGGGAACAGGAAACCGCGTTCCGGAAGTTCCACGATCCAGTCACGGATACGGTCACGGATGCGGTTTTCCGCTTCGTTGTAGCACAGTCCGGCTTTGGAGAGCCTGACCGGGCAGATACAGCACAGGATGTATTCGTAAACCTCATCGGAGGAATCGAACATCTCTGTATTATCTTTGGCCTTTCCAGGAACATCGTAGGCAGCATGTACGAGAATGATAAAATAATTTTCCGCATTGTAATAATGTTCGATGATCTTGTCATAACATTCATCGACAAGAGCATCATCCGTCAGACGGCTGTTTTTTAAACGCAGCAGAAATTCCTGCTCGCCGCCTTCCGCCTCTGCTTTCAGTGGAAATTCCAGATTCAGCAGATTTTTGCCGATCGTTCCGGAAAGTGTCTTCTTGAAAATTTCAAAATATTTAAACATTTCTTCATCAGAAAGCGAAAGAAATGATTCACGCATCTCCAGACGTTTTTCCTTTTCCGAATCGACATAACAGCCGCAGATTCGGGAAATCGTACAGTTGTCCGGTGTGAATTGCTTCTTTAACTCAGAAATCTCTTTTTTATTCATAGGTATCCTCCCCTGTGGTTTGTCTATATCAATGAGCCATACGTGATTTTTCCGTACTTTGTACTCTCAAAATCACGAAAACATTCGGAATTCGCATATTTACTGCGTAAATAGCTGCACCCTCATGTTTTGGCGGTCCTCACAGACACAAATACGTATGCAAGCATCCGTTTTGTGTCCATTTGTCCCTTGAATCATCAGTATTTTAATATAGACCCGGACAAAAAGCAAGAAATGAAAAATTGCCGTTTCTTATTGACAAACGCAGGATTTTGCCATAAACTGATGAATGAAACAGAGCTGACAGCTCGTTATAGGGGCAAGACGAAGAAAAGGGATAGTACATTTCGGACAATCTACAGAGAGGGGATCACTGGTGCGAGATTCCTGTGCGGAAGAGATGGAACCTGCCTTGGAGTCCTGTATGAAAATACAGCGTAGTTCCGGCGATAACGGAAAATGAGTGAGTACTGTTTTTAACAGTGCTAATCAGGGTGGTACCGCCGAAGAGATGACAAGTCCTTGGTTCCTGCGTTCACGCAGAGACCGGGGCTTTTTTATTAGGTGCCAAAGAGGAGAATTGTGAGAGTACCATGTATGAAACGATTTGTATGGCATCTTCTGGCTTTAATATTTTCAGCAAGAAAAGGAGAAAACGATGGCAAAAGAAAAGAAATTAGTTGAAGCAATCACATCTATGGATGAAGATTTTGCACAGTGGTATACCGATGTGGTAAAAAAAGCAGAGCTGATCGATTATACCAGCGTAAAAGGATGTATGGCGATTAAACCGGCAGGCTATGCAATCTGGGAGAATATCCAGCATGAGCTGGATCGCAGATTCAAAGAGACCGGCGTACAGAATGTATACATGCCGATGCTGATCCCGGAAAGTCTGCTTCAGAAAGAAAAAGATCATGTAGAAGGTTTTGCACCGGAAGTAGCATGGGTAACACACGGAGGACTGGAGCCGCTTCAGGAGCGTATGTGTGTACGTCCAACTTCTGAGACACTGTTCTGCGATTTCTACTCCAGAGATATTCATTCTTACCGTGATCTGCCGAAAGTATACAATCAGTGGTGTTCTGTTATGCGTTGGGAGAAGACAACAAGACCGTTTTTGCGTTCCAGAGAGTTCTTATGGCAGGAAGGACATACCGCACACGCAACAGCAGAAGAAGCAGAAGCACGTACGATCCAGATGCTGAATGTTTATGCAGATTTCTGTGAAGAAGTTCTGGCGATCCCGGTTGTAAAAGGAAGAAAGACCGATAAAGAAAAATTTGCCGGAGCAGAAGCAACTTACACGATTGAATCCCTGATGCACGACGGAAAAGCACTGCAGTCCGGAACAAGCCACAATTTCGGTGATGGATTTGCAAAAGCTTATGATATCCAGTTTACAGACCGTGACAACAAACTGAAATATGTTCACCAGACATCCTGGGGTATGACCACACGTATGATCGGTGCGATCATCATGGTACATGGAGATAACAGCGGTCTGGTGCTGCCGCCGAGAATCGCTCCGGTACAGGTAGATATCATCCCGATCCAGCAGAAAAAGGCAGGCATCCTGGAGAAAGCAGCAGAAGTGGAAGCAACACTGAAAGCGGCTGGATTAAGAGTGAAAACAGATGATACTGACAGAAGTCCGGGATGGAAATTCTCCGAGCAGGAGATGCGAGGTATTCCGGTTCGTGTGGAGATGGGACCAAAAGATATCGAAGCAGGTCAGGCTGTTGTCGTACGCCGTGACACACGTGAAAAGATCACCGTAGCAATTGACGAACTGGCAGCAGAATTGCCGAAGATCCTGGATAGCATGCAGAAAGATATGCTGGAGAGAGCACGCAAACACAGAGATGCACATACTTATGTTGCTCATAACATGGAAGAGTTAAAAGACATCGCAGACAACAAACCAGGATTTATCAAGGCAATGTGGTGCGGTGAACGTGAATGTGAAGATAAATTAAAAGAAGATGCAGGAATCACATCACGCTGTATGCCGTTTGAACAGGAAACCATTTCCGACGTATGCGTATGCTGCGGAAAACCGGCGAAAAAAATGGTATACTGGGGCAAAGCATACTAAAAACAGTTTCTTGCAGTGAGATTACATCAGGAGAAACGTTGATGTAAAATCTGAATTCTGATATCAGATGATATGATATATAAAGAGACAGAGCCACAGTGACGCAGGTGAAATACAATGCGTTATGTGCTCTGTCTTTTTGCATCATTTATTATGTTTTCCGGGCTGCCGAAGGGAAAGTGAAAATTTATTTCTCAGGCTTGCGGTATGCGTACACAGCCAGTCCGTCTTTCATAGGAAGTTTCAAAGATCCCTGGATCAGCGGAAGTGCATAATCAATAAATGCCTGAGCAATATCAGTTCCATCTTTTGTGATCCATTCAACAGGAACCGTCTTTTCCTGATTGCAGATCAGGTTGATATCCTCAAGGCCACATTCCATCACGTATGGTTTGTCAGATTTACGGACAAAGCTGACCATCTTTCCGGTTTCACCGCTGATGGCAGAAGTCACGCCGAAAGCTCCGGCCTGTGCAGCTTCCAGTGCATCCGTTTCAGACTGCAGGAAGGCAGAACATCTCTGATTGACATTCAGCTCGACCGAGCGAACTTTTACACCGAGGCGGTCACGCACCAGATTTTCCAGATATTTGCCGCAGCCGGTCAGCATTTTGTGTCCAAATGCATCGACACCTGCAGAGGCTGCATATTCACAGATAAAGGTGCCATCCTTGTCATGAATGCCTTCGGATACACAGACGATCAGGTTGTTTTTTGTCTTAAAACATTCTTCCAGAGAAGCAAGGAAAGATTCCTGGTCAAAATCCGCCTCCGGCAGATAAATCAGCACCGGGTTGTCCTGCTCGAATTTGCGGGCAAGTACGGATGCTGCGGTCAGCCAGCCGGCATGGCGGCCCATGATCTCAATGATGGTAACAGATTTTGTATTATAAACAGAAGCGTCCAGTCCGATTTCACAGACGGAAGCAGCCACATATTTTGCGGCACTGCCGAATCCCGGTGTGTGGTCGGTGAGGATCAGGTCGTTGTCGATCGTTTTCGGAATACCCATGATACGTACATCAATGTTGTGGGCAGCAGCATAGCGGGAAAGCTTGCTGACCGTATCCATAGAATCGTTTCCTCCTATATAAAAGAAGTAACCGATGTTCATCTCTTCAAATTTCTGAAACAGCAGAGGATAGATCGCATCATTTAAATCATCCGGAAGTTTGAAACGGCAGGAACCAAGGTAAGCTCCTGGAGTTGTACGCAGAGCTTCCAGTGTATCGTTATCCAGTTCTTTCATATCCATAAAGCGTCCGTCTAAAAATCCCTGGATGCCGTTGATCATGCCGTAGACATGTTCAATCTCTTCGCTGCGGTTAAAACCTTCACGGATCACACCGTAAAGACTGCTGTTGATAACGGCGGTCGGTCCGCCGGACTGTCCTACAATTAAATTTTTCACAAGTTAAGCTCCTTTCAGCTTCTTTTTGGCATTCCTTTCTATTTTACTACATTTCCTGAAAAAAAACTATTATGAATCGCGGGAAATTCTAAAAATAATTCTCTCTGTTTCATCCATTACTTTTTCAGAATATTTTTGGAAATATTCAGGAAAAGTCAAAGAAACCGACCGAAAAATTTACGGAATCTCGTACAAACGAGGTAAAAACATAAAAAATAATTGACAAGCACAAAACCCGGCGGTATTATAGAACACAAGATTTTTTATTAAAATATAATAAAGATAAAAAATCTGTAAAGTGAAGTTTTAGAAGGAGGAAAAATATTATGAAAAAATTCACAAGATTTTTTGCTACCGTTGCAGCAGTCTCTATGGTAGCTGCTTCTTTGGCAGGATGTGGAAGTAAATCTGACAACACAGCAAGCACAGACACAACTGCTGATTCAGCAACAGCAGGTGATACACTGAAGATTGGCGGAATCGGACCGATCACCGGAGGAGCAGCCGTATATGGACTGGCTGTTAAAAATGCAGCAGAGCTGGCAGTAAAAGAGATCAACGAAGCAGGCGGTATCAATGGCATGCAGGTTGAATTTAAATTTGAAGATGATGAGCATGATGCAGAGAAATCGGTAAACGCTTACAACTCTCTGAAAGACTGGGGTATGCAGATGCTGATGGGTACTGTTACATCCACACCTTGTACAGCAGTTGTTGAAAAAACACATGAAGACAATATGTTCCAGCTGACACCGTCAGGTTCCGCTGTTGAATCTATTAAATATGACAATGCGTTCCGTGTATGCTTTTCTGACCCGGGTCAGGGTACTGCATCTGCAAAATACATCGGTGAGAATAAACTGGCATCAAAAGTAGCCGTTATCTACAACAGCTCGGATGTATATTCTTCCGGTATTTATCAGAAATTTGCAGAAGAGGCAAAAAATCAGGACTTCGAAGTTGTTTCTGCTGAAGCATTTACCGAAGACAGCAAGACAGACTTCTCTGTACAGCTGCAGAAAGCAAAAGATGCAGGTGCTGATATGGTATTCCTGCCGATCTACTACACAGAAGCTTCTCTGATCCTGACACAGGCAAACTCCATGGGTTATGCTCCGACCTTCTTCGGATGTGACGGTCTGGATGGTCTGCTGGCAGTTAAGAACTTCGATACAAAACTGGCTGATGGCGTTATGCTTCTGACACCGTTTGCAGCTGATGCAGATGATGAAAAGACACAGGCATTTGTTTCTGCTTACAAAGAAGCTTACGGCGATACACCGAACCAGTTCGCAGCGGATACTTACGATGCAATCTATATCATGAAAGCAGCAGCAGAAAAAGCAGGTGTGACAGCTGATATGAGCGTAAGCGACATCTGTGATGCAATGAAAACTGCCATGACAGAGATCAGCTACGATGGTCTGACCGGTGAAGGTATGACCTGGACAGCAGACGGTGAGCCGGACAAGGCACCAAAAGCTGTCGTGATCAAAGATGGTGCTTACGTAGCAATGTAATGATGCTGGTGTCGATTGTGGGAGTGCGAAGCACGGAACATCCACAGGCATCTCAGGTGGGGATTTTTACCCCCCAACATCATCGTAATAAAAATGAAGAGGCACTTACAGTTCGGTAAGGAAGCCCAGAGGAGGGCTGCCATGGGCAGCCCTTTTTCCTGTTATAGGCGAATCCTATTGAATAAGTAGGCAAACACAGAAAACAACCATACACAGATATCAAAGGTAGACTTGTAAAGTCTGTTTTTGATATCTGTGTGGTATTCTTATTTTTAAGAAAACGATGGTTATATTAAAAATACGACAAGGGGTGTGCGTATGAGTTTTATTTCTTATCTGATCAACGGTATCAGCCTTGGAAGTGTCTATGCAATCATAGCACTTGGCTATACAATGGTATACGGTATCGCAAAGATGCTGAATTTTGCACATGGTGATATCATCATGGTAGGCGGTTATGCAGCTTTTATCTCCATGAATTCTTTAGGCGTGAATCCAATTCTGGCAGTTATATTATCGGTTGTCATCTGTACGATTCTCGGACTGGTTATTGAGCGTGTTGCTTACCGTCCGCTTCGAAATGCATCTTCACCGCTGGCTGTTCTGATCACAGCAATCGGTGTCAGCTATCTGCTTCAGAACCTCGCACTTCTGATGTTCGGTGCAGATACAAAATCTTTTACATCTGTCGTAACAGTTCCGGCAGTTGTGCTGGCAGACGGAAAACTGACGATCTCCGGTGAGACGATCGTTACCGTTCTTGCATGCATGATCATCATGATCGGTCTGACACTGTTCATCAACAAAACAAAAGCAGGTCAGGCAATGCTGGCAGTTTCGGAAGACCGGGGTGCTGCACAGCTGATGGGCATCAATGTAAATGGAACAATTGCCCTTACCTTTGCGATCGGTTCCGCACTGGCAGCAATCGCAGCGGTTCTGCTGTGTTCTGCTTATCCTTCCCTGACACCGTACACCGGAGCCATGCCTGGTATCAAAGCATTCGTAGCCGCTGTATTTGGCGGTATCGGATCGATTCCGGGAGCATTGATCGGAGGTATTTTGCTTGGTATTATTGAAATTCTCGGCAAAGCATATATTTCCTCTCAGATGGCAGATGCGATCGTATTCGGAGTTCTGATCGTTGTACTTCTGGTAAAACCAAGCGGATTGCTTGGAAAGCAGATTCAGGAGAAAGTGTAGGTGGCAGCGATGAAAAAATTAAAATTAAACAAAACGACAAAAAACAATCTGATCACATACGGAATCGTCATCCTCGCTTATATCATCGTAGAAGCAATGCTGGCAGGAGGTCAGATCTCCAGTCTGATGAAGGGACTTTTAGTTCCGCTCTGTGTTTATGTGATTCTGGCTGTATCTTTGAATCTTGTGGTAGGTATTTTAGGTGAACTGAGCCTTGGACATGCAGGATTTATGTGTGTGGGTGCATTCTCCAGTGCATTCTTCTCAAAATGCACCGCGGGAATGATGCCGGATGGACTTCGTTTCTTTCTGGCACTGCTGATCGGAGCTGCTGTTGCGGCTCTGTTCGGACTGATTATTGGAATCCCGGTACTGCGACTGAAAGGTGACTACCTGGCGATCGTTACCCTGGCATTTGGTGAGATCATCAAGAACCTGATCAATGTATTCTTTATCGGAAAAGATGCAAATGGTTTCCATTTTTCTATGAAGGATGCCATGTCGCTGAACATGGACGGAGGAGATGTTATCATTAACGGACCACAGGGAATCACCGGAACGCCAAATGATTCTACGTTTACCATCGGCGTGATCCTGGTACTGATCACACTGGTTATCGTACTGCATCTGATCAATTCCAGAGACGGACGTGCGATCATGTCTATCCGTGACAACCGTATCGCAGCTGAGTCTGTCGGTATCAATATTACAAAATACAAACTGATGGCATTTATTATTTCAGCAGCCCTTGCCGGAGTTGCCGGTGTTCTGTATGCACATAACCTGGCTACCCTGACTGCACTGCCGAAAAACTTTGGTTATAACCAGTCGATCATGATCCTGGTATTTGTTGTACTTGGCGGTATCGGAAGCACAAGAGGTTCTATGATCGCAGCCGTTGTACTGACACTGCTTCCAGAGCTTCTGCGTGGACTGAATGACTACCGTATGCTGATCTATGCAATCGTCCTGATCGTGATGATGCTTCTGAACTGGAGCCCGAAAGCACTGGAAATGAGAGAACGTTATTCACCGAAGCGTCTGCTTGCAAAGAGAAAAGAAGCAAAGGAGGCGAAATAATATGGAGAACATGTTAGAGGTAAAGAATCTGAGCATTTCATTCGGAGGATTGCGTGCCGTATCCGAATTTGATATGAATATCGGGAAAGGTCAGCTCTATGGCCTGATCGGACCGAACGGTGCCGGAAAAACAACCATATTTAACTTGCTGACAGGTGTTTACAAACCGGATGAAGGTATTGTAAAATTAGATGGACAGGACATTACCGGAAAGAAGACCATTGATATCAACAAAGCAGGTATCGCCCGTACTTTCCAGAATATCCGCCTGTTCTCACAGATGTCCGTACTGGACAATGTAAAAGTAGGACTGCACAATCATCATCACTACAATACGCTTGAAGGGATTCTGCGTCTGCCGCATTACCGTAAGGTGGAAAAAGAGATGAATGAACGTGCGATGGAGCTTTTGAAAGTGTTCGACCTTGAGAAGGATGCCGAGTATCTGGCTTCTAACCTGCCATATGGACAGCAGAGAAAACTGGAGATCGCCAGAGCACTTGCAACTGATCCGAAGCTTCTGCTTCTGGATGAGCCGGCAGCCGGCATGAATCCGAACGAGACAAAAGAACTGATGGAAACGATCAGCTTTGTGCGTGATCATTTTAATATGACAATCCTTCTGATCGAACACGACATGAAACTGGTTTCTGGTATCTGTGAAGAGCTGACCGTACTGAATTTCGGAAAAGTACTGGCACAGGGACCGACTGCGGAAGTACTGAATGATCCGCAGGTTATCACAGCATATCTGGGAGAATAGGAGGAAATGGACTTATGGCAATGCTTGAGGTAAAAGATCTGAATGTATACTACGGTATGATTCAGGCGATCAAGGGGATTTCCTTTGAAGTAAATCAGGGAGAAGTCATCGCACTGATCGGTGCCAACGGAGCCGGAAAGACTACAACACTTCATGCAGTCACAGGGCTGACACCGGTGAAATCAGGCCATATTTTCTTCGAAGGAAAAGATATTACAAAAGTGCCGGCTCACAAGATCGTTTCTATGGGAATGGCACACGTTCCGGAAGGACGACGCGTATTTGCACAACTCAGTGTTTATCAGAACCTGAAAATGGGTGCTTATACACGAAAAGACAAAGACGAGATCAGGCAGACACTTGATATGGTATATGAGCATTTCCCGCGTCTGGAAGAACGTAAGAACCAGATGGCAGGTACGCTTTCCGGTGGTGAACAGCAGATGCTTGCAATGGGACGTGCACTGATGTCTCATCCGAAGATCATCCTTATGGATGAACCGTCTATGGGACTTTCACCGATTTTTGTAAATGAGATTTTCGAAATTATCAAGAAAGTCAGTGCAGCCGGCACGACCGTACTTCTGGTAGAGCAGAATGCAAAGAAAGCACTTTCCATCGCAGACAGAGCATATGTCCTGGAAACAGGCAAAATTATCTTACAGGGTGATGCAGACAAGCTGTTAAATGATGAGTCTGTCAAGAAAGCATACCTTGGAGAATAAAAGGGGGTTTGTGCTATGGGAAAACTGATCGTTACGATCGCAAGACAGTATGGAAGCGGTGGAAAAACCATCGGTCAGATGCTGGCAGAAAATCTGGGTGTAAACTGTTATAACAGAGAAATTCTGCGTATGGCATCCGATGACAGCGGAATCAAAGAAGAGCTGTTCAATCAGGCAGATGAAAAACTTCGCAATAATCCGCTCTTTGGAAATTCCACAAGAATCTACAAAGGCGGGCTGATCCAGCCGGATCATGGCGGATTTGTCTCCGCAGACAATCTCTTTAATTATCAGGCAAAAGTGATCAAAGAACTGGCAGAGAAAGAGTCCTGTGTATTTATCGGACGCTGTGCAGACTTTGTTCTCAAAGACCGCCCGGATGTGATGAGCGTCTTTATCCATGCACCGCAGGATTACTGCCTGGCACGCGGTATGGAACGCAACTCCATGACGGAAAAAGAGATGGAGAAATTTATAGCAAAGACAGACAAGTATCGAGGTGATTTCTATCATTATTATACCGGACGCACCTGGAACGATGCCAGAAATTACGATCTGTGTCTGGACAGCAGCAAACTTGGATTTGACAAATGCGTAGAAGCAATCAAGGCATACGCAAAAGTAAGATTTGGCGAAGATATTTTTGAATAAGCGTCCAGCAATGCAGCAAGTATCAGGAGCAGATGTGAGATACTTGCATAAATAAAGCAAGAATGCGGCAGGGAGAGGAAACTTTCTCTGTCGTTTTTGCATCTTAGCTGAAGAAAACTTTTTATAGCGATTCTGTCAGGTAAATGTCAGCAGAGTTGACCAGAATTGCATGCCAGATCTCATTTGCGTTCGACTTAAAAAGAAGCAGGCAACAAACAGGTGTGTTTGAGTCAAATTTATGGGGAGAGGATAATATGACACTACGAGAAGAAGCAGATAAAATCATAAAAGAAGCGATCACAAAAGTACTGCCGGATGAGGCAGTAAAACAGGCACTGAAAAGCAGAAAATCGGTAAAAGGAAAACTTTACCTTGTGGCGGTTGGAAAAGCAGCCTGGCAGATGACAAATGCAGCCGCAAACATCCTGAATGGACAGATTGAGAAAGGGATTGTGATCACGAAATACGGACATATTCAGGGAGACATTCCGGGGATCGAATGTTTTGAAGCAGGACATCCGGTTCCGGATACAAATACCTTTGCGGCCACACAGAAAGTGATCGAGCTGACAGAAGAATTGCAGGCAGACGATCAGGTATTATTTCTGCTTTCCGGAGGCGGCTCCGCCCTTTTTGAAAAACCATTGATAAGTACAGAAGAATTATCGGATATAACAAAGCAGCTGCTTGCATGTGGGGCAGATATTGTAGAAATGAACACCATACGGAAAAGACTGTCCGCAGTCAAAGGCGGAAAATTTGGTAGACTTTGTGAACCGGCAACCATATTTTCCATTGTACTGAGCGATATCGTCGGAAATCCGCTCGATATGATCGCATCCGGACCGGCGTGTGCAGATTCTGCGACAGCGGAAGATACAATCGCAATTGCAGAAAAATATCACTTAAAACTCAGTGAGAGGGCAAGAGCATTGCTGGAGATGGAGACACCGAAAACCGTAACAAATGTGGAAACCAGGATCACCGGAAGCGTCAGAAATCTGTGCCTGGCAGCAAAAGAAGCCTGCGAAAAACTTGGCTACGAAAGCATGATCCTCACAGATGCCCTGCAGTGTGAGGCAAAAGAAGCAGGAGCATTTTTAGCAGCGATCGCAAAAACACATCAAAATACAGACAAAAGCCTTGCTTTTATTGCGGGAGGCGAGACGATCGTCCACGTGACAGGAAAAGGACTCGGCGGACGCAACCAGGAGCTGGCACTTGCGGCGGCAGAAGGACTGGCTGCATGCAGAAATACTGCCATTTTCAGCGTCGGAAGCGACGGAAGCGACGGACCGACCGATGCAGCCGGTGGCTATTGCGATGAAAATACAAAAGAAAAAATGCAACAGGCAGGACTTGATGTCTATGAAGTGCTGAAAGAGAATGATGCCTACCATGCACTGAAAAAGACAGGAGGACTGATCATCACCGGAGCAACCGGGACAAATGTAAACGATGTGGCAGTGGTGCTGATACGACGGAGATTCTTGTGATAATCAGCTTTTCACTCGGGAAGGCTCCCCTTTTTGGGAACCTTCCGAAAACTGGAGTTCACACTTCTTTTTGCCCTTCGGATAAGAAGCGTCCCTCGCTCTAAAGAGCTCGGTCGATTTTTATTTTGCTACTTATTGCCAATCCATTGTTTTGCGATTTCGACATTTACTTGCAGTGCCGAAGCAATTTGCTCAACCGGAACGTGAAGTTCTGCAAAAGCAATAGCAGCATCCTTTTTTGCAGTATCGATGCCGTTATTAAATCCAGCAGCTACACCAGCTTCATACTCAGCTTTTCTGAGTTTGCGTTCTTCCTCTTCTTTGTCGTATTCGAATATACTCATCGAGATCACCTCCGATTTATTTGCACGAAGAAATTCGGAAAGAATGTCGTTACGGATACATTCATCAACCGCCAGCTTAACTGCTTCGTTCAAATCCAATTCCTTCGCATATTTACGGACACAATTTACATACTGTGCATATTCTCTTAAAGTTTTGCATTGTTCCATCAGCTCTTTATTAAGCCCTTCATTGATGTTTATTGTCAGTACTTCCAGCTCCAGTTTCGGTTCGCCGGACAGATTTTCGAAAGATTCTGACAAATGGTTTAACCAATGGTCTTTCTTTTTTTCAGTTCCATTATAAAATACAATAAACTGTGGTGCCGGGATTTTCAGCAGTGTGGAAGAGTAAAGTGATTTATGATCGACTAATTTTTGATATTCGCTGGAAATATAGAATAAATCCCGCAGCGGCATATTTGGGTTATAAGTAGACTGATGTTCATATAGAAATAAGTCAGTTCCAATAATGAAAGCCAGATCATTTTTCATTCCCATATAAATAGCATTTTCCAGTGTGACGATTTTCAGTTTTTCTGGATCATCATAATGAGAACCGCTGACTGCATTATAAAGCGACAATAAATTCTTCCGGTCAGAAAACAGCATGCGAAATACCGTATCCTTGTAATTACGATTTGCAGTTGCTTGTTCTTTTTGAGCCATAGGCAGTACCTCCTTATGCAGGAGTGTACCAAAATGCGACGGCCATACGGTTTATACTCTTTTTCACAGTTTGAAACTCCTGCTTTTTAAATTGATTTGTTTGATTGAAAAGCATGAATTTCTGAAGTGTGAATTAGAAAATATAGATGGCAGGATGCCAAGAACGTTAAGAAATATGCTTTGAAAATATATTACCATATAGCTCTCATTATTTCAACATATTTTAAAAAGATAATTGAAGTCAACATAAGCAATAAGATTCCAACGACTGTATAGAAAAAAGGATACAAATTTTTACTTTGCAACATAGTATAGAAACAAAATACAGAAAGCAGCATTTTATGAATGATCAGAAGCTTGAAAATCTTCTAAATCTTGCACTGGATGCTACAGATGCAGAACGGGAAAAATCTTTAAACATGAATTTCGGGTATGACAGGCAGAATCGGATTTGGGAGCTGATCGTGCGATATCACGGTGATCTTTCCGGGGTTGGGGAGCGGACAAAAGAGATTATCCTGTTATCCGGCGGCTATGCGATCATTACGGCAGAAGAGAGCGAGATTGACTGGATTTCCTCGCAGCCGGAAGTCGAATACATCGAAAAGCCGAAAAGACTGTTTTTTTCAGCAGCACAGGGCAGAAGTGCCTCCTGTATCAATCCACTTCAGACCGGGGCATTTGATCTGAGAGGCCAGGGCGTTTTGGTGGCGGTGATCGATTCTGGCGTAGACTATTTTCATCCGGATTTTCGAAATGAAGACGGCACGACCAGGATCGTGGCACTTTGGGATCAGACAATCCAAAGACCAAAAAGAAATGATGCAATGGAGACAGATACAACAGGCGAAGGAGAAAATAGATCGGAAGAAAGGACAGAAGATACAGGAAAAATCAAAGAAGGAACCGGCGAAGAAATCCGGGGTGTGGAATATACAAAAGAGCAGATTGATGAGGCACTTGCTGCCGGAAACAGAGAAGCAGGATATCGCATCGTTCCGTCAAGAGATCTGAGCGGACATGGAACGGAAGTACTTGGTATCGCAGCCGGAAATGGTCAGGCATCCGGCGGACAGTACCGTGGTGTGGCATCGAAGAGCGATATTCTGGTTGTGAAGATCGGGACAGCAGGCTCTGAGTTTGCCGGAACCGTAGAACTGATGCTGGCACTGGACTACGTGATCAGAAAAGCGATGGAACTTGGGAAGCCTGTTGCAATCAACCTGAGCTTTGGAAATGTATATGGCTCGCATGTGCCATATACCAGAGGCATTCTTGGATTAAACAGAAGTTAAAAAACAATCCTGCAGCTTAACAACAATTCAATGAAAATGGCAGAATCTGTCTGTTACAATACAAGTAACGAAAGCTTTCGAATCTGAAACGGAGAAAAGACTATGCAGATGAAAGAGGTTATAAGATCAAAGCGAAAAGAGTGCGGTTATACGCAAGAGCAGGTTACGTTCTTTCGAGAAAATAAAAATTGACCGTTGGTTTCCCGGCAGGTGTAAAGAACTGAAATGCCGCACATTTTAAAATAGTGTTTGCAAAAGAATAGTATTGCATGTGCAAATGAACGAATTCCCCGAAGGGCACGTAAAAGTGCCTTCTTGGGA
>PVMQ01000303.1_pt1 | contig 62311 bp, 61 predicted proteins | sample 1853411 | NCBI WGS metagenome assembly PVMQ01 (sample SAMN08533513, study PRJNA380276) | Human gut metagenome, whole genome shotgun sequencing project.
GATCCGGTAACGTTTTTGTACAGAGTCATAACTGACTTTACTGAGCCGAAGTTCTATGACTCCAAGAATAGTATTGTAGTCGTGCATAATAGTTCCTCCTTTGCACTGTGATGAATAATAGTTACATCACAATAATAAAGGAAAAACGTACCGTTTTGAGCAGAAAACGCGTACCGCTAAACCAGAATGAATGTACCGCCAATTTCAGAATAGGCGTACCGTTCGAGCAGAATTTGCAGTTATGTAGTATAATAGATTTATTCCATTTTCTGATTAAAATCATATTTATTACATGCGTTAACTATAATCCCAAACACATTCAAGACATTATTCGTCATCTAGATTACGTAAATTAACTTTATTCAATTGCATAACAGTGTCATTTATATAATCTGCTTTTTTTAGAACTAAAATTTCTGATTTTCTTCTTCCATTCACCACACTATAATTCAAATCAAATTTTTTTGTTTCGTATTCTTCATATAATTTTATGATTTCTTTTGTAAAATCATAAGTTACAATCCAATCACACTTCACATTATCAATAATCTTTTTAGCTAATATTTGATGATCTTTTTCACTGAAAAAATTCTTATATAATTCAGGTCCTTTATGGAAATATGGTGGATCAAAATATACAAATCCATTTTCATAATCAGGGATTATATTTTCAATAAAAGAATTAGCTTCTTTATTAGTTACCCTTATTCGTTTCTTTTTGCTTACAATCTTTTCAATTCTTTCAATGAGCGCAGTCTTATTATATCTCGCATCTATCAAATAGTTTCCATTTTGCTCAACCCCACCTATGGGACCTGCCTTTAAAATACCTGAACGATTGGTTCTGTTAAGAAAAAATGTTGCAAACGCTAACTCTAATGAATACCTACTGTTTTGATTCATATAGATTTCCTTTTGTTGTCTCCACACTTCAATATTCACTGGTGTTCTTTCAATTAAATCAAGTAATTTATCACTTTCTTTTGTTACTGCCCTCCAAAATGAATAAATTGCTTTATCATAATCATTAATCACGATTTCATCCACTTCATCTTGTAAAAGAAGTTCTATAGCTACCCCTGCGCCCCCCGCAAATGGTTCCATATAGACCGGATGACTATTCCCAGTGTTTTCAATTAACATTTTGACAAATGACGCTATCTTAGCTTTTCCTCCTGGATATCTCAGTGGCGAACTATTCACTTTTTCACCTTCTCTCTTTTGATTTATATCATCTAATAATTTTAGGCAATGATCTTGCCTCTAGTTTTTTGTTTAGTTCATCAAGAAATTTCGTTAAAAATGGTTCTATGATATGTGAATTATTTTTAGCAAAATAATTCACATACTGCTTAAATTTTGGTGTTGACTTTGACCAATTCTTGAACTTTGAAATCTTTTCTTCTTTTAAAGCTTCTTCTGAATAGTCTTTTATTCCATATCTACTGAATTCATTTAAAAACGCTGCCTTTTCAGTATCGAATTTAATAAAAAACTTGTCATCTCCAGGTAAATCATGAATATATTTTACAATCTCTTTCTCTAACGGCATCCCATAATATGATGGAAGTTGAACATAACTTGCCTTTTTCCCAACAATATCATCCAAAGAAACCTCCGGATCAAAAACAACTATCGAATTTTCTAATAATTTTTCCCCATTTTTTATCAGTTTTTTATATGTGATACAACTCGTCCCTTTACTATCTGAATCCATATCATGTATAAAATCTAATTTTTTTTGTATATCTCTTGATGTGATAATCTTTTTTAAATAATCCACAGCAACTTCATCTTCGCAAAGTACATTAACTTTATATGCCTCTGCTAAACTATTCATATTTTCAAATGTCAACTCCTTATATGCGACCTCATAATCTGGATTTTTTATTATATTATAATTGTTATTTCGTACGAATGCTGTACTAATCATGTTAATTACCAGATTTTCTTTAGTCGCAAATTCTTTTTGCTTCATCAATGCATATTGAATCAAATACAACGAGTGCGTTGTAAGCACTACCTGAATATTATTTTGCCTAGACCAATTCAATATGTAATCTAAAAAGTTACGTTGTGCAACAGGATGTAACGACGCTTCGATTTCATCTATACATAATATACCTTGTAGACTATCCTTATTACCTGTTTTATTTTTTACAAAGGCATACATTTTGTTTAATATATGACCAATATTATCTTCTCCTGAAGAAATTGAACGATAGTCATAACATGCATCCTTTGAAGGTGAAAAAGTATTTTTCCATCTTTTTTCACTTACCAACGACGGTTTTAAAAATTCTTCCTTCTGTATTATTCTACTATATCCATCAGATACAAACTTCTGCAAGTCTAAATCAGGCTCATTTTCGTCTCTTATTGCCTTTGTTTCTACAATTGGATATAATCTTTTTAAATTTACATAAGAAGTATTAAGCAAAAAATTTCCCCCGCCCACTTTATTATCTTTGCCAACTGTAATCCTATGTCTGTTCTCTTTTGGTCTTGGATATAATCTTACTGGCTCCATAAATGTTTCACCATGTGTAGTCTCTGCAATCAAATCATACGTATACTGTGTATTATCTTTCTCTAAACTTAAAAAGAAAACATCTCTCATGTCTGTCTTTAAGTCATTTCCAAAAGAATCTTTTGCATTATTGGGTGAAGAAAATGGATGCGCTATCAATCCTAAAACACAAGATTTCATTGTACCGTTTTTTCCTGAAATAATTGTAACTTGGTTTCCAAGTTCAAGCATTTTATTTTCTATTGTACGGAATTTTTTGATATATATTCCTTTTATTTTTTTGAACTCAACATTTTTATTACTTGCATAGCCAATCTCACGTGCTGTTCCATATTTCTCCATAGTATTTCTCCAATCGACATAATAATACATTTTATATTTTAACACATATTGTGTAAATTTTCTATGAATCTTACATAATGTATATTTTGTCTCTGATTCAAAATATGGATTCCGAGATATAATCCCTATTTTAAAATGAGGATTTTATATTTCTAACACTATTAATATTCTCTTTGGAAAAGCCCCCAGCAAAGTTTAATTTGATAAATCCTAAATTTATAGTAATACCTGTAAGTCTAACTGTCTTCAACAAATCTTTAATGCCTCTTTTTATCATATGACATCCCTCCTTTAAAACTTTAACTGGGTTTACCTGGTGACTTTTCCAAGGGCCGTGAGGGTAGCCTTTCCAAAAAGAATATTTCCACATTACTTTCCAAAATCACTCACTATATCTACCCACTTTTCATAGTATTGTTCTTAAAAGCTACCTGCAACAAATAAAAGTCACAAAATCATTTTGTCCGCCTGGTATCATCCAATCTGTTTAGTATTGTTCTGTCCATAAAATTTGGACTGAACAGCACGAAAAAGCACTAAATACACCCATTTTCCGGCTCCAATGGACTAGCTCACAAAATATTCTGCTACGTATTCACTTGTCTCTTTCTTTATATTATAAATTATCCCCCGGCTTTCCTCAATCCCTATTTTCCATGCGATAACTTACAATAATTTGGGGGAAGATACACTATTTTACGTTCAAATTTGGGGGATAGCGTTATCCCCCAAAAAGAAACGACAAGCAAACTTCTCCTCTTTATTCAGAAGAAAGAGGCAAAGTTTAAGATGGCATTTGGGGGAAGCTTTTCCCCCAAGTCTTCCCCCAAATTTCCCCCAAATCTAATGATAAAATACGGTATTTTACGATAATTTATGAATTTTCTCTCCAACTGCAAAAACCCCTTGAAAATGCCCATTTTCTGAGCTTTTCAAGGGGTTTAACCTGCATTTTATCTAGGAATTTAGTTTCCCATCTGAGCTGCAACTTCTGCTGCAAAGTCTTCCTGTTTCTTTTCGATTCCTTCACCTGTCTCAAAACGAACAAATCTCTTAACAGTTACGTTTGCATTGTTTTCTTTTGCAACTTTTTCTACATATTTAGCAACTGTAAGGTCACTGTCCTGAACATATGCCTGATCTAACAGACAGATTTCTTTCAATTCTTTATTCAGACGTCCGATGATCATTTTCTCAATGATATTTTCCGGTTTTTCCGGATTCTCTTTCTTAGCTGCTGCAAGAAGGATTTCTTTCTCGTGATCCATGTATTCCTGAGAAACTTCTGCACGAGATGTATATTTTGGAGACATAGCTGCTACCTGCATAGCTACGTTCTTTAAGCATTTTTTGATTTCATCGTTTACTACGTCTGCCTCTGCTTCGATCAGAACACCGATACGTCCGCCGCCGTGGATATAATCTACAACACATCCGTCTGTTACGATCTTTTCAAATCTTCTGATGTTCAGGTTTTCTCCGATTACTGCTACTTTTTCAACAAGAGCATCTTTTACAGTCTTTGTTGTATCAGCTGCCCATGCTTCTGCCATAAATGCATCCATGTCAGCTGCATCAGAATCTGCAACCTGATTCACAACTGCATCTACAAATCCCTGGAATTCTTCGTTCTTAGCAACGAAATCTGTCTCAGAGTTTACTTCTACGATTGCTGCTACTTTGTCGTCTTTAACAACAGCTTTTACGATACCTTCTGCCGCAATTCTTCCAGCTTTTTTCTCAGCTTTTGCCTGTCCGTTCTTTCTTAAGAACTCGATTGCTGCGTCCATATCTCCGTTTGTTTCATTCAGAGCTTTTTTGCAGTCCATCATTCCTGCACCTGTCATCTCTCTTAACTCTTTTACCATGCTTGCTGTGATTGCCATGATTTTTTCCTCCATGAATTGAAATAGTTTACCAAAAATGCTCCAACCTGATGTTCAGGCTGAAGCATTTACGTTCATAATTATTCTGCTTCTACAGTCTCTTCAGCTACTGCTTCTTCAGCTTCCTCATAATATGCATCTTCTGCTGCTCCCTGATTTGCTTCGATAACAGCATCAGCCATTTTGGAAACGATTAATTTTACTGCTCTGATCGCATCATCGTTACCTGGGATTACGTAATCCAGTTCTTCCGGATCACAGTTTGTATCACAGATTCCGATCAGCGGAATTCCCAGAGTGTGTGCTTCCTGTACACAGATTCTTTCTTTTTTAGGATCTACGATGAAGATCGCATCCGGAATCTTTTTCATTTCTTTGATTCCGCCAAGGTTCTTCTCCAGTTTTTCCCACTCTTTTTTCAGCTCGATTACTTCTTTTTTAGGAAGTACATCAAATGTTCCGTCTTCTGCCATTCTCTCGATGTCTTTCAGACGTGCGATACGGCTCTGGATTGTCTTGAAGTTTGTCAGCATTCCACCTAACCATCTCTCGTTTACGTAGAACATTCCACAACGCTCTGCTTCTGTTTTGATTGCATCCTGAGCCTGTTTCTTTGTTCCTACGAAAAGGATTGTGCCGCCTTCTGCCGCAATATCAGAAACTGCTTTGTAAGCATCGTCAACCATTCCTACAGATTTCTGCAGGTCGATGATGTAAATACCATTTCTCTCTGTGTAGATATATGGAGCCATTTTAGGGTTCCATCTTCTTGTCTGATGTCCGAAATGAACACCTGCTTCTAAAAGTTGTTTCATTGAAATAACGCTCATGTTTTTTCCTCCAAATTGGTTTTTTACTTCCGTATACTTTCTTTACACTGAGACCGGCTTGTCTTATCGTCAAACTTAGGCACCTTCAGTGATACCACGCATACGTGTTTTTTCGCAACGCTAGTAGTATATCATAGAAAATACTGGATTGCAAGGACTTTCTATGGTATGCTGATGGAAAAGGAAAAGAAAGGATGTACTCTATGAAATTTACATTTGCACACAACAATTTAAATGTACTGGATCTGGATAAATCTCTTGCATTTTACAAAGAAGCTCTGGATCTGACGGAAGTTCGCAGAAAAGACGCTGAGGATGGAAGCTTTACCCTGGTCTACCTTGGAGACGGAACTACTCCACATCTTTTAGAGCTGACCTGGCTACGTGATATGGATCGCCCTTACAACCTGGGAGACAATGAGATCCATCTTGCGTTTGAAGTGGACGATTTCGATGCGGCTCACAAAAAGCACAAAGAAATGGGATGTATCTGCTACGAAAATCCGGGAATGGGAATTTACTTCATCTCTGATCCGGATGGATACTGGCTTGAAATTGTTCCCCAAAAACTGATCTAAGAATCTTAAAGCCCTGATGACACGATGACCATCAGGGCTTTTCTTTTGTACTTTGTATATGTATTTTTCTTTAGTAACGAACGTAAATCATACCGCTCTGAACCGGTCCTTGAATAACACCGATTCCGTAATCTGCTGCATGAATCATCTGACCACCACCGATATAGATACCACAGTGTTCCGCATTTACTGCTACATCACCTGGCTGAGGATCACTCACCTGTGTCCATCCTAAAAATGTATAAGTTGTCCCAAGACGGCTGTAAGCTCCTGTCAAACAATAAGATACGAATCCGGAACAGTCGAATGCTCCCGGACTGCAGGCTCCCCATACGTACTCCGCTTTTCCTACCCAGCTGTATGCACGATCTACAATGGCATTTCCTGTAGATGGATTGTAATTTGGTTCCGGTGTCGGTGTCGGAGTTGGTGTCGGATCCGGAGTTGGTGTCGGTGTCGGTGTCGGATCCGGAGTTGGTGTCGGTGTCGGTGTCGGCTCTGGTGCCGGCGTTACAGTTCCACCGCTATTATCTCCACCGCCTGACGGTGTATTGGTATTTTCATTATTTACCGTGTTGTTCTTTTCCTGTTCCTTTTTCGCAGCTTCTACTGCCGCTCTTGCTGCTTCCTGAATCATTGCATCCAGATTAGACACTTCTGCTCTCTTGGACTCAATCGTACTTGACAGCTCTGCTGTCTGTGTCTTGTACTCCTCATCCAGATTCTGCAGTTTTGTCATATCTGATTCCAGAGATGTCTTCAGATCTTCTACTTCCTGAACTGTCTCTGCGTATTCCCGCAACTTATCACGGTCATATGTATGTACTTTCTCCACATATTCCGTCTGAGTAAGCATCTCTGAGATACTTCCGGAAGCTACAATACGTTCTAATGCTGAAGTATCGCCTTCCTCATACATGTATTTAATACGAAGCTTCATATCTTCATACTGCTGCTGCTTTTTCTCTTCTGCTACAGCTAGGTCTTCCTGAGCCTTGGTAATCTCCTGCCCTTTGTTGATCAGCTGTGTTTCCAGATCATTTGTCTTTGTAAACAATTCATTCAGCTGTGCCTGAAGACCGTTCACTTCATTCTGAGCTGATTCTTTCTGATTCTGAAGACTTGTTGTATCATCTGGTGCCGCCATAACAGGTGTAACTATCATGGAACACGTTAATGCTGCCGCAAGCAGTACACTTCGTACTTTTTTCATTTTCATACTTTCACCTATCCTTAATATTCTTATTTATGTCCCCACATATTCTACATAATACCTGATTTTCCGCACTTTTTCAATACAGTTTGTGGTATTTTGAAAGGATTGTGTGGTATTATCGCCAAGTTTAATCATACAATAAGAATTATATTCGATACGTGATGAAAAAGCAATAACTTTTTAATATTTTTGTAATATTTTTCCTTTTTAATCTGCCTTACTGCCGGTTTTCTCATAAACAGCTTCAAAATCCATATCGCCTTTCGCCTGCACTGTCCCGATATTTTCTTTTGTATATATGGTGTTTTCCAACTGGCCGACTGCTCTCCAGCCTTTCACTTTCTCATCTCCACTTCCATTTTCAACCGGCAGTATTTCCTTGGGCAGCAAAATCCCCTCCGGAACTACCACCTGCTTTACAATACGTTTTTCCTCGACTTTATTATTTTTGTATGATTTCCAGAATGATATCTTAGAGAAAACCTCTTCTTTTCCTTCTACATCATCCAATATCACAGTTTTTCTGGCAACCGCCTTTCCATTTCCCCATATCTGCCGATAATATTCCGTCACCCGCACATCCAGCAAACCTTTCTGTGCATCTGCTGTCAGTATCTCTACTTCAAATGTCGATTTGCTGGTTGTTCGCATGAGCATATTCTGAATAAAATCTGCTGCCAGCTCTTTTCCTTCCACCTCTTTCCCGATCGAATATGTCGGATTCACTGTCAGAATCTCCATCGATTCTTCCATTGCTGCTCCCAGAATACTGTCCAGCTCATTCTGATGCATCGTCTTTGTCTCCGCCGTATAAATCGATGCTCCTGCAAAAATCAGCATAATTAAAATAAAAAATCCCATCACTGCATGTCTCATCCGTTCCTGGCATACTCTCCTTTCCCCTTTTTTCTATTTTGCATATCCTGTGATCTGATGCTCCAAAAGCATATTCAAAAGTGGAATCGTGTACCGGTATGCCAATGTCACTTTTGCATATTTGCTTCCTGCCGCACTGGTCACAACCTGAATATCCAGATTTTCATATCCGTTTTCCAGCGCTTTCTTTTTACATTTCTCCAGAACCTCTGCATTATAATCACTCGCTTCAATCTCTGTTACAACTGTAGAATGATAAGCCTGTGCCTTCTGTGTATTCAACGATGCGCTGATATAGGCAGTACTCAGCACTGCCATGAAGGCAATCAGTACAACTCCCACCATTGTTTCGATCGCACCTTTCATTTTTCTTTTCCTTTCAACCGCACTTTAATCTACTGTAACCCGACATACCTTTGTTACTTTTCTAATATAAGCCCCCTGATAGTTTTCCTCTGCCTGATAAGTAATCTCATAAACACCTCTCTGCGCTGTCCAAAACGCCTCTGGATTTAGTTCCTTTTCCAGCTGACTTCCATCTGGAGCGATCAGTTTTATCACGCTGACCGGAAGCTCTCTTCCATCCGCGTCCACAGCCCTGGCACTGATTTCTTTTCCATGAAGAAGGTCATATCTTCTTTGATACTTCAGTTTACTGACAGATACCGTCAAGACCGGATCCGGTCTCGGTTTCAACTGTACAAGAAAATCGGAATTATCGGTTGCTTTTAAAAATGATTTTGGCTCTGCCTTTGAAAGCGCGCCCAGATATCCATGATCAGTACGATTCCAAACAAATGCAAATAATACGGCCAGGATAATTGCCATTGCTGCGATTTTTCCATATTCTCCGATCCAGCTCTTCACATCTGCCCTCCTGACATTTTTATCCCTATCCCGTCAAAAAACAGCTCTGCCAGCCTATGCAGCTGACCTCCTGAAGCAAGCAGCGAATACAAAAGTCCAAGCAGCATGATTCCCAGCATACACGTCACGATCACACCGCCATACTCTTCCATAAATTCTTTCATTCCGCTATTCTCCTTCTCAAACAGAACTTACCTGTATTAAAATCTTCCATAAACCGGACATGACCGCATATCCGATGATTGAAATTACGATGATCGAACCGTATTCTTCCAAAAATTCTTTCATGATATCGCCCTCTTTTCTCTCAAACCTTCTAAATTGTATTTACAACAGACAAAATCCCCAAAATGACCAGTACCAGATCTGCGAGCATTTTTACGACTCCCGTGATCATTGGAAGCAGTACAAGAAACCCAACACCTGCCATCATATCTTCTTCCTTCAAACGCTCTGCCCGATCCATCATAACGGTATTTCTCTGTACCAGCGCATCAATCTGCCCTCCCATATCTCCAATTCCAAATTCTGCCATGGAATACAAGATCTTCATTGCAGAAAGCACATCCGGAATCTGGAACTCTCTCATAAAGCGGAGATAAGGCTGAAGTGCATTCGGCTGCTGTTCGATTTCTTCTACCAGTCGCGTTAAATCCTGTTTTAAGATAAACGGTGCGTCCGGTATTGTCTTCTTTAAAGATACATGCACATTATCCGTCTGAAGCTGCAGGGACAGATTCATCAGCCATTCCGGAAATTGTTTTTCCACCTCACGTAATACACGTTTTCTGGCATGTTTATATTTTCGCTTCTCCTGCGTCAACATCCAGATTGCTGCTGCACCCGCCGCACCTGCTGCTGTCATCCCCACAGTATTCCCCAGTAAGATCGCCGTCACACCGAAGATACATCCAATGATACTATATTTAAGCCTTTCCTTTTCCCGGTTTCCCTTCACAACATACTTATATTTTTCCCGAATTTCCGCTTCATCGACATCTTCATCTGATAAGATCAAACTGCCGGAAAGTTTTTTCTGCGCTGCATACCAGATCAGCATATTGAGAATCACCACTCCTGTCGTAACCGCCTGAGAAATTGGATTCTGTGTGATATCAAACTCTTTGGGCAGCATCAGAATACTCATGGCACAGATCAGAAAAGAGAGTCCGATCCCGATCGTTACCTTGACCTTGATATTCTTTTTTTCTTTCTGCAGACCATAAATCCTCTCAATCCACATTTTTCTGTCATTCAGTAAAATCTCAATCGCTGCATCCGGGCTTCCTCCCGACAGCTCTACCTGCATCAAAAAATCATGGATCTTATACAATCTTTTACATCCATACTCTTTTTCAATTTCTGAAAACGCCTCCTTATAAATGTTTCCCTCACTTTGTGCGGACTGGATATGCTCTACTGCATATTCGATTCCATTGTATAAACGGCTCTCTCCCTGACGGAACAATAATTTTGTATCTTCCAGCGCCGTCAGAATCTTTGCCCTGCGTTTAAACGAATATAAAAGCTGTTCCATATAGGCAGTCAGATCTTCAAACTTCTTTTCTTCATACAGATTTTTATAATTCATTAAAAATACCGTTGGCACAAATATCGATGCCGCTGCCATTACAATCACTGAAAAGAAAATCTGCAGTTGAAAAAGATAGGCAAATCCTGCAATTCCCAGATAGACCGCCAACAGATATTTCACATAGGACGAAGCACTGAATGTGTATCCGCACCGCTGAATCTCCAGATTCAGCAGTTTCGGATTCCAATAGTGAAACATGTGCCTTTTTCGCCTTTTCTTTTTTTGTTTTACCTGCACACCATTTTCCCCTCGCTTTCTCCCAAAAAGGGGGATCTTATTCCTGCCCATTGAAATTTTTTTCTGATATTCTCAGAAATTTCTCTGGACACTACTTTTCCATTTTCCACGATCAGATACTTTCGGTTTTCTTCTCCGATTCTGTCAAACAGGCAGATCTGATCGACAAACCGAAAGACCTTTCCATTTCCGGTTGCCTTTTTGCAGAGCAATATTCCTACATTCAAAAAACTGTAGATGTCATTTTCCATTCTGGATGCCGCGTAAGAATCCTGCATCATATTCTGAATCCGATCAGGAATCTTCCTGGTATCATCTGTATGAAGTGTCGTCAGTCCGTGAAGACCTGTCGAAAAGCATTCTAAAAGATACTTCACTTCTGTAGAACGCGCTTCTGACAGAAGCACCCATTGCGGATTTTGCCGAAGTGCAGATTTGATTGCTTTCGTATAGGAGAAAAATTCTTCATCCACTTTCAGTTCCACACAGTTTGCCCCCGGATTAATATCCCGATAATGAATCTCAAGGTTATCTTCAATGGTCATCACCTTTTCGTGCTTCGGTATAAATTGTGTTAAAAATTTCAGCAATTCTGTTTTTCCTGCTCCCGGACACCCGCAAAAGACCATATTCAATTTTGCTTCCATACAATTTCTCAGAAACAGAAGCACCTCTCTGGAACAGTATCCATCGGCCAGCATTTTTTCTTCTGTCATACGCATAACCGCTGGTGTTTTTCGAATAGAGATGGAATACCCTGTATTTGTCACGCTTGGATGAATGATAGAAATCCTGAGAGTGTCCGTCTCCGCTTCCAGAACATTATTAAATTTATTGATTTGTTCACTCACAATATTAGAAATCAGAACGCTAAATCGGCCTGCGAACTCCGGTGTCAGATTCACCGGAGCTTTTCGAATCCCATATTTTAAATGTTCGATCCACACATCAGTCCCGTTATAATTGATGTCTGTAACCTGCTGATCTTTTACATATGGGAGCAGCGGTCCGAAGCACTCCTCTTTCAAAACCCATGCTTCCCTGGATATTTTCATTAGCTGACTCCATTTGCATCTGCAAGTGCGTTCGTCAATTTCTGTACTGCTTCCATAATTCCGCTTTTAATGCTGTCTCCGATTGGTGATGCTGCTACTACAATGATCATGATGACAATTGCTGCTACTACGATTACTCCATATTCTTCCATAAATGCTTTCATACTTTTCTACTCCTTTTGATTCTTTTTCATGATTTTGTTTACTTTTTACCGGATTTTTATAGAATTTCAGCCTTTTTCATCTTTTTCTCTTCTCATCAGACTTCCTCCTTTCTTTTTCTGCACATATATTGCAGATTTTATATTGTTGTATTATTTAAACTTTGAAAGTTTAAATCGATAATTATTTTCTGCATTCCGGAAATCTGTAAGATCGTAAGATAAAAATAGAAATGATTTTCTCAGACAGGAATATCAGAACTGAGCCTGTATCTTCTACAGACTATTGCCATATATGATTCATTATAAAACACTTAAAATAACTGAAATCTGTTAGAAATTAACACTTGATTTCTTGACTGGATCTCATTACGATCCATGGAACTTATAACCTCTGCCGGAAGAACTTCCGTCGATTAAGTTATGTATGAATTATACGTCTCTGACTCCTGAAAGTCAATGTATAAATTCTTAAATATTAATAAACAAAAAAAATTACGATTCACCCCCACCGGCGTAAACCGTAATCTTTTTCCTAAAAGCTTTATTCAACAGGCGGTACTTCCTGCTTCTTCATCCCCCTCAAAAGCACATACATGGAAGAACCGACAAAGGCGCTGACTATAACCGCCCCTCCAAGACGCATGATATCACCTTGGATCCAGGCTCCCAGTGCACTGTCTGTCAGAAGAATTCCCATCACATTTACTGTAATATGAAGCAGGATCGGCACCTTGATCGTCCCACAAATCTCATAGGAATAGGCAAGCACCATTCCCATCGCTCCGACGTAGAGGATTTGCAGCAGATTCCCGTTCATCAATCCGAAAATCAAAGACGAAAGCAGCGCCGCACTAAAGAATGTGCTCTTTTCACGGAATCTTTTAAAAACAAGCCCCCTGAACATCAACTCTTCCGCAACCGGCACGATGATCCCCATACAAATCAACTGCACGACCACATTCGTCTGCATATCCACATCGCTGTACGCTAAAGAGGACAACGCCAGGGCAGACAACATCATCAGACAATTTAATCCGATACAAAATGCACTTCCCAGTCCGAAAACGACCAGATACTTCTTGACTCCCGGAACTTTCACTGACTGTTTATGAAGTATTCGTTCCTTCTTCCGGTCTTTCAAAAACAGCGGTACCGTCAAAAACAACGTACAAAGCGCACTGAACGCAAGAATCGGCATAATATATTTACCCACAATCTCGTACATTCCCTGCACACTGCTCATAATCGCCTCGGTCATCTCTTCTGTCGTAGTGCTCTTTTCCAGTGCGTCATAATCCATAACCTGACCGATATGCGGAATCATTACTGCAAACTCTGCCACTAACTGGGCAACAAACTGAATCACCCAATACAATAAGAGCGGACCACATACATGCCAGAATTTCACCGGTTCTGAATTTCTATCCATTCATTTCCCTCGCTTTCTCCTGTATCCATGCCCTCATCTCACTCTCATTTCCCTGCACACTGCCCTGAACCATCTCCGGTTTTCCGCCGCCTCTGCCATGAAATGTCTCATTCAGTTCTTTTGCAAGCGGTCTCATATCCAATATCCTGCTTCCGATCACATAACGGAAACCATGATCCTCATCTCCGCCAAATACTGCACAGAGCCGTTTGCCATGATCCAGAACAAGATTCATCAGAATCCTCAGCTCTTCTCCCTCCAGATCATCCGCAAACACAATCACATCCTTCGGTTGTCCAGCCATCCTTTCTGCACGAATGGCAAGCATGTCTCGCTTTAACTGTGCATATCTCTGCTTCCATTCTGTACAGTCATTTTTTAATTTTTCTACCCCCTGCGCCACGTCTTCTTCTTTCACACACAGAGCAGAAGAAATACACCCTGTACTCTCTGCTTTCCTGCGGTAATCCTCCAACGCACGGAATCCACAGAGCATGGTCACACGGACGCCGCCTTTATAACGCTGCACTCCCGTCAGACGGATCTGCCCGATCTCCCCTGTTTGTTTCACATGCGGCGCACAGCACGCACACACATCATATTCCGGGATCGTCACGATCCGTACCTGACCTTCAATCTCAATCTTACTGCGGTATACAAGCGTCTGAAGTACTTTCTGATCCGGATAGGCCACTTCCACTTCCAGATTGCGCACCACTGCCCGATTGGCTTCCCATTCAATCTCGCGAATCTCCTCTTTGGTAATCTCTCCGTTGAAATCCATCGTGCAGTCTTCACTTCCCAGATGGAATCCCACATTTTGATACCCAAACCTTTTATGAACCAACCCGGAAACGATATGCTCTCCGGTATGCTGCTGCATCTTCATAAAACGAAGATCCCAGTCAATCCTTCCCTCTACACAGTCTCCAACCGAAAGAGGCGCATCTGTTCTGTGAAAAATCACACCATCCTTTTCCTGCACATCCAGCACACGCGCACTGCCAAGTATCCCTGTATCCGCATATTGTCCTCCCCCTTCCGGAAAAAAGGCAGTCCGATCCAGCACGATCTGCCAGTTTTCTCCATCCGGGACACACTGCTCTACCTGCGCAGAAAATCTCTGCAGATGACTGTCCAGATAAAACAATTTTTCCGTCATATCCTACATCCTCTCCGGCGCTTCAAATCCAAGCAGATCGATACAACTCTCCAGAACCTCTTTTGTCAGTTTTAAAAGCGCGATATAACCTTTCTTCTTCTCTGCGTCTTCCTCTGAAAGGATCTTTGTCTCATGATAGAATTTATTAAATGCGTTGGCCAGATCATAAATATATGCACACAGCTTGTGCGGCGCTGTCTCTTCATAAACTGTCTCGATCACATCATTGAATTTTGCACATTCCAGCATCAGTGCTTTTTCAAATTCACTGGATGCCTCTCTGATCACCAGATCCTCCAGACTGTTTTCTTCCTGGTATTTATTCAGGATCGACTTGATCCGGACAATTGTGTACAGAATGTACGGTCCCGTATTTCCTTCAAAGGAAGTAAAGCGGTCTACATCAAAGACATAATCCTTGGATGCCTGATTGGAAAGATCACCATATTTGATCGCAGCAAGTCCTACCATCTGTGCAGTCTTCTTTGCCTCTTCCTCGGAAACCGTACGGTTGTCCATGATCTTCTTGTACATCTCTTCGTTGATTTCACGAATCAGATTTTCCAGACGCATCACGCCGCCTTCTCTTGTCTTAAACGGCTTGCCGTCTTTTCCGTTCATCGTACCGAATCCTAAAAATTCCAGTTCTGTCTCCGGTTTTACGATTCCGGTCTTCTTTGCACAGCGGAATACCTGTACAAAGTGAAGCTCCTGACGCTTATCTACCACATAAATCACTTCGTCCGGCTGGTACAGTTCTTCTCTCTCTACCAGTGTCGCCAGATCTGTCGTGTCATACAGTGCAGCCCCGTCTGACTTTAAGATCATACACGGAGGCACTTCTTTTTTGTCTGTCTCTTCCTGTACATCCACTACAAGAGCACCTTCATCATAGTGCGCATATCCTTTTTCTTTGAGCATCTCCACCATATCCGGAATATATTTCTGGGCATCTGCCTCTCCCTTCCAGAGGTCGAAAGACACGTTCAGATTTGCATAGTTTTTCTTCAAATCTGCTACAGAAACTGCCATAATGTGATTCCAGATCGCACGGAATCCCGGATATCCGTTCTGCAGAAGGAACGTCGCCTGCAGTGCTTTTTCACGATACTCTTCATGTTCTTTTGCATAAGCGCTGGCCGTCGGGTAGATTTCCTCAAGCTCTCCGATCGTAAACGGCGCCTCTTTCGGATATTCTCCGGTGAAGTTTTCATCAAAATATGGAAGCTCAGGTTTTCTCTTCTGCAATTCTGTAATGATCAGCCCCATCTGATATCCCCAGTCTCCCAGATGGATATCACCGATTACTTTGTTTCCTTTATAACGCAGAATCCGCTTTACACTCTCTCCGATGATCGCAGAACGCAAATGTCCTACATGCAGCGGTTTTGCCACATTCGGTCCGCCGTAATCCACCATGATCGTCTTTGGTGTCTCCATCTCTTCCACTCCCAGCTTTTCACTCGCTGCCATCTCATTGAGAAATGCTGCTGCAAAGGATGGTTTTACTTTCAGATTGATAAATCCCGGATTCACCGCTTCTGCCATTTCAAAACAGTCTTTTTCCTGCAGTCCTGCCACCACGTCATTTGCGATCATGATCGGCGCCTTTTTGTAAGTTTTTGCTGCTGCCATTGCTCCGTTGCACTGGTATTCACACAGATCCGGACGGTTTGACAAGGTTACTTTCGCAAATGCCGCATCATAACCGGCTGCCTCAAAGGCTTCTTTCATTTCTATTGTAATCAGTTCCAACAATGTTTTCACTTCTGTTCCACTCTCCGTTCTATTTTTCTTTCATTTTGCTATTTTATCATGTATAATGCTTTACGGCAAGCTGTTTGTACACGCATCCGAAAGGATTTATATAATAAGGAAAGAAGAGGATATATGTTATGAAATTAGGATCACACGTGGGCATGAGCGGTAAAGAGATGCTGCTTGGTTCCGCAAAAGAAGCCGTTTCCTACGGCGCAAACACATTTATGTTCTATACAGGAGCTCCGCAGAACACAAGGCGCAAAGAAATCAGCGAACTGAATATTTCACCTGCCTGGGAATATATGAAAGAACATGGCATCGACGAAATCATCGTACATGCTCCCTATATCATCAATCTGGGAAATTCTGTAAAACCTGAAACATTTGAACTTGCAGTCGAATTCCTGGCAAAGGAGATTGAGCGCACTGCCTCCTGCAAAAGCCATACTCTGGTACTTCATCCGGGTTCTCATGTAGGAGCCGGAACTGACGCCGGAATCCGCCAGATCATCAAAGGACTCAACTCTGTCCTGACAGCAGATACCCCTTGTCATATCGCACTGGAAACCATGGCCGGAAAAGGTTCCGAAATCGGACGCACATTTGAAGAGCTTGCACAGATTTATGACGGTGTTGTATACAATGACAAACTGAGAATCTGCTTTGATACCTGTCATACCAGTGACAGCGGATATGATATCATCCACCATTTCGATGATGTGATCGATGAGTTCGACCGCCTGATCGGAAAAGATCAGATTGCCGTCTTTCACATCAATGACAGTAAAAATATTCCGGGAGCCGCAAAAGACCGGCATGCCAATATCGGTTTCGGACACATCGGATTTGACGCGATACACCATATCGTACACCACAAAGATTTTATGGATATCCCGAAAATTCTGGAAACACCGTACATTCCATCGGCTGTCAAAGAGAAAAAATCCTATCCGCCTTACAAATATGAGATTCGTATGTTAAAGGAAGGAATCTTTCACCCGGAACTGCCTGCCGAAATTCTTGCGGCAAATGAAAAGTAACTTGACAAATCCGCAACTTCATTATACGATTGTATTACATATATAGTACAGTTAGTTTTTCATAGAAAACGAGGTGATCAAATGCCATGGGAATTGGACAATGACCGTCCCATCTATCTACAGTTGATGGAGCGTATTCAGCAGGATATCATATCCGGCATCTACAAACCCGGTGACAGACTTCCCTCTGTCCGGGATCTCGCCGTAGAAGCTGCCGTGAATCCGAACACAATGCAAAAAGCACTCTCCGAACTGGAACGGAGCGGACTGGTATATTCTCAGCGAACAAGCGGACGTTTTATTACAGAAGATACCCAGCTGCTGGATGAAATGAAGACCAGTCTCGCATCCGAACATATCCTGCAGTTTCTTGAAAAGATGAAACAGCTCGGCTTTCAGAAAGAAGAAACTGCTGCATTGATACAGAAAGCACTCAAGGAGGTAGACCTATGAACCCCATTCTCGAATGCAAGGGGCTGACCCGAAAATTCAATCACTTTTTTGCACTTTCCAATGTTGATCTGACTCTGGAACGCGGAGAGATCATCGGCCTGCTTGGACCAAACGGAAGCGGAAAGACGACTCTGATCAAACTGATCAACGGGCTTCTTTTACCAACTGACGGACAGATCACAGTAAACGGATCAGTTCCCGGTGTAGAGACGAAGAAAATCGTTTCCTATCTTCCGGAGCGCGGATGTCTGGATGAACGCCGCAGGATTTCAGAGCTGATTTCCTATTACAGTGACTTTTACTCCGATTTTGATGTCTCCCGTGCTCATACGATGTTAAAGGATCTGGATATCGATCCTTCGCTTCGTCTGAAAACACTCTCAAAGGGGACAAAAGAAAAAGTCCAGCTCATCCTTGTCATGAGCCGGGATGCACAGCTTTACGTATTAGATGAACCGATCGGCGGTGTAGATCCTGCAGCCAGAGATTATATTCTCCGGACCATCCTGACAAACTACAACGAAGATGCGTCTGTTTTGATCTCTACCCATTTGATCGCAGATGTAGAAAATGTTCTGGATCGGGTTTTATTTCTGCAAAACGGGCAGATTACGCTCAACGCTTCTGTCGATGAGATCCGCAGGGGACACAAAAAATCGGTAGATGCTTTATTCCGGGAGGTATTTCGATGTTAAAAAAATTGATCAAACATGATTTAAAATATGGAGTACGTATGTTTGCAGTCCTGCATATCATTCTGATCATCGGCTGTCTGATGGCACGCTTCCTTGTAATCGATCATCTTGACTTTTCAGCAGATCCTGAAGAATTTGCTCCTGTTATCGCCCTTTTGATCGTCGTGCTCACAATGCTGTTTTCTGCGATTTCCTTTGGATGCTGTATCATGTACGCCGTCCGGTTTTATAAGAACCTATTTACAGATGAAGGATACATCACCTGGACGCTTCCGGCGTCACCGCTGACCCAGCTCTGGGCGAAGATTCTGTCTGCCTCCATCTGGTATGTGCTGGATCTTACAATCTGCTTTGCCGCTGCGTGGTTTTTGATTTCGGGAGACAATATACAGTCTGCTCTGGAAAGGATCAAACCTGACTTTCAGGCTGCACTTGGTATGTCCTTCTCTTCCTTTTGCGGTCTTGTTGTATTTTTTTCATTTGTCGGAATTCTTTCCTGCGTGCTATTTATTTATACAAGTATTGCAATCGGACAGCTGGTTCCCGCACATCGGATCATTGTATCCATTGCTGTATATTTTATTCTGAATCTCATTACTCAGATTATCAGCATAGGAGTATCCATCATCACCAGTGTCTTTCCTGATTATGTTTTTTCTCCTGCACAGACCAGCTTTTCAGAGTATTTCTTTCAGATGCTCCTGATCGGAACCTGTACTACGACAGTACTTGCCATTGCAGGATACTTTATTACTTATCGGATTTTGCAAAGAAACGTGAATTTGATTTAAAAGAAGGGATTGAAGCACATCCGCCCGGATGCCGCTCAATCCCTTTTACTGATCTCTTTTCGATATAAAAAATACACGTCTGGGCGGAGTCGAACCGCCGCACATGCCTCCGGAGGGCATCGCTCTATCCACTGAGCTACAGACGCATAATCTTTTGTGCCCTTTGAATTTCAACCGAACACTTTATATATCCTAGCACAATTTTGCAATCTTGTAAAGAGCATTTCTTTCAATTTTCTCATTCCATCTTTTCTTTTTAAAAGGCCATTTGTATTTTCCCCAATCCTCTTTCATAAAGATATGCATGGTCACTGAGCACTTCTTCTGTGTCTACCTGCGTATGATTGATATCCTGTATCATAGCATCCAGTTCCTCTTTTGCAATTCCTTTTGATTTCGGCAAAATGATCACTTCATGGATACTGCTCGGGAGAATATAAAAATCCTCTTTCAAAATTTCACCGATCATCTCAAGAACATGCGGATAAAACATACAGGCTGCCCCCTGGATCTTGCTGGAATTCGTCAGTACATACATCTGACATTCTCTCTGCATGCCGCGGATTGCCTCCACTTCAATTCCGGTTATCCTGCGGATCATATCGGGAAGTGAGCAGAATTCTGCCGGAAGCAGTCTGACAGCACTTCGCATGGCCATTTCATATAATTCCTCTGTTTCAAGATTCCATTGCCTCATATACTCATTTGTGATCTGCATTGTTGCGCTTCCCTCACATTGCCGGTCTAAAATGACATAAAAGGTCAGCGAAAGATCCAGCACATCCAAATGCGGGATTTCTTCCAGTAATTCCCTGTTTTTCTCCGTTTTTATCACTTTGATCCCCAGCTTATTCTTCCATGATTCCAGATTAAAAAAAGAATCCACATCTATGATATTTTTTGCCTTGATCTTTTGATAAAGCTGGCTGATCTCCGACACAATCTGTTCCAGAGTTTCCCCTTTTTGAAACTTCTCATAATATTCCTCCAGATAGATTGTCGGAAACAGATTGGATCCCGTTTCCTGAAGCAACAGTCCAACACGAATCTTCCCGTTGTTTTTTACTGCTCTGTGTTCTCTTGCCTGTATCCCGTTTTTCCCCTCCTTTTGATTCATTGTTTCAATTGCTGCGCACACAAATTCTCTATATTCCATACTGTCTCCTTCCTGATTGTGTGCTCATCTTTTTGAGAAATGCGGCACGAATGTGCCTTTGAAATCTGATGTGAACAATATTATGTTTCTTGATTATATCCGACTCTGATGCAAAATACAACGAACTTTATATGAACTATCTATAAAGATTCTATAAATGAAACAACTCTCCTTGCCAAAAGAAAAAGACGCCCTGAGGCGTCTCCTTCGTATTAAACACGTGAGAGATATTCTCCTGAACGTGTATCAATCTTCAGTACATCTCCCTGTTCTACGAACAATGGTACCATAACAATTGCTCCTGTCTCTACAGTTGCAGGTTTTGTAGCTCCCTGTGCTGTATCTCCCTTGAATCCAGGCTCTGTCTCTGTGATCGCAAGCTCTACGAACAGAGGTGGCTCTACTGAGAATACGTTTCCATTGTGTGAACAGATCTTTACTACTTCGTTCTCTTTTACAAATTTCAGAGAATCTCCTACAACATCTTCGTTCAGAGCGATCTGATCATATGTCTCTACGTCCATAAAGTTGAACAGATCTCCGTCTCTGTAAAGATACTGCATGTCTTTTCTGTCAATATGTGCTTTCGGGAATTTTTCAGTTGGTCTGAAAGTTTTCTCAACAACACCGCCACTGATGATATTTTTTAATTTTGTTCTAACAAATGCTGCACCTTTTCCAGGTTTTACGTGCTGGAATTCTAAGATCTGATAGATATTTCCGTCAATCTCAACGGTAACACCATTTTTAAAATCTCCTGCTGAAATCATCTGTAATCCTCCTTCAAATGCGCACTTTATGCGCTGCCTTTTCTCGACTGTTTATAATTCTATAATAGATTCTGTCTTTTTTCAACCTTTTTTATCCAGTTTCCGCTTCTTTTTATAAAAATGAAGAACAATTTTCTCCAAATAACGCTTCAAAACGATCTGAATCTCCTCTTTTGGATGGATCGGCTTCACCAAAATACTGTGAATCCCGGTTCTCTTTGCCCCCCATACATCGGTAAACAGCTGATCGCCAACAAACAGAGTGCGCTCCTTTGTTGTCCCCATAATCTTCATTGCCTTCTCATAATTCTTGATTGAAGGCTTGTGAGCATTATAGATATAAGCAGTCTGTATCTCCTGATTAAACATCTCCACACGCGGTTTCTGATTATTTGACAGAAGGCAGGAGGAAAATCCGATTTTGTTTAAACGCGTAAACAGCTTTTTTGCCCTTTCATCTGCCGGTGCTCCGTGTGGTACCAGTGTATTGTCGATATCAAAGATGACTCCCCGGTATCCCTTCTCATACAGCTCTTCAAAAGGAATCACATAGGTGGATGCCAGGTATTCATCCGGAAAAAATTTATCAAACATCTCTACTATCCATCTCCATCAATTTTGTAATCATCTCTTTGCAGATTTCCTGCACATTCTTCTTATCTGTCTGCACGATCAAATCTGCTGCCGTCTCATATTTCTCCCGGCGCTTTTCCATCAGTTCTGCAATATATTCCACATTCTTATGATTCTTCAGAAGAGGTCTGTCATCATTCTCTTTGACACGTTCCAGAATCGTCTTTGGAGCAGCTGTCAGCAGGACCACATATCCATTTTTTTTCATTTCACTTACATTCTGACTACGCATTGCAGCACCGCCGCCGCAGGAAATAATCGTCCGACTTGCTTTTTGCAGCTCAATCAGAAGATTCGTCTCAAGATTCCGGAAATACTCTTCTCCGTGCTTTTCAAAAATCTCCGGAATACTCATCCCTTGACGTTCTGAGATAAGTTCATCCATTTCCACAATATCCATGTCAAACCATTCTCCCAAAGTTCTTGCCACCGTCGATTTTCCAGCTCCCATAAATCCAATCAGTACGATATTATAATCACATGATTCCCGAAACTTTTTTATCAATTCATTCATATTTTCTCCCTCTGCCCTTTCCCTTCAACTCTTCTGTCCGTTTATTATAGCAAGCATTGTTTCAGACCGCAAGAGATATACTTTTTCGTTTCCTTTAATCCGTACCGCCTTTCGCCAGTGCATTCGCCACATCCTCTTTGAAATTCGCCCATGCTTCTTCATTTTCCACAAAGTATTTCGGACAATTTTTTCCGGTCACATCATAGTGGCGGATCACTGTATCCGCAGTCAGACTGTACTTTCTGCAAAGCCATGCGGTCAGCTGCACCATCGACTGATAGGTTTCTTCTGTAAACTTTCCTGTTTCGTCCGAATGACAGCATTCGATCGAAATGGTATCCTTATTCCGCTCGTTGGATGCATATGCCACCTCCCATGTGGGCACACACTGGATGATCTCCCCTTCCAATCCCACGACAAAATTACTGCTTGCTGATGTCTCATGGCTGTCCTTAAGTCCTTCAAAATAATCTCTGTTCTCCTGTGCAGTAGAGCCCGGATTCGCCGTATAATGAATCACGATTCCTGTGATCCCGTCTGACTCGATTCCCGGTCTGGAGTACTCATTGATATCCAGAAGCTGTACATCAATCTCCGGTCTGGACGCATCCACATCTGCCCGCAACTCTCCTTGCTTTTTTGAGATGCATGACCTTAAAATCAGCACTATTGTCAATAACAGCAGCGCTGCCAGTCCGACTCTTGCATAGAATACTTTCCTGTCACTTCTTCTCCGTCCATATCTTCTTCTCTTTCTTCTGTTGGATCTTATTTTCATCTGAACTCCTGATTTCAAAAATGCCGGAACAGTTTCCTGCCCCGGCACACTTTCATCTTATTCATCTACACTGTAGTTAGGTGCTTCTTTGGTAATATGAATGTCATGTGGATGACTTTCTTTCAAAGATGCAGCTGAAATCTTAACAAACTGTCCGTTCTCTTTCAACGCCTCAATATTTGCAGTTCCGCAGTATCCCATACCTGCGCGAAGACCGCCCATGAGCTGGAATACGGTATCTTCTACTGTTCCTTTGTATGCAACACGTCCTTCCACACCTTCCGGAACTAATTTCTTTGCATCTGCCTGGAAGTAACGATCCTTGCTTCCGTTTTCCATAGCTGCGATAGATCCCATACCACGGTATACTTTGTATTTTCTTCCCTGGTATAATTCAAATGTTCCCGGGCTCTCGTCACATCCAGCAAAGATACTTCCCATCATACAAACATTCGCTCCTGCTGCAATCGCCTTTGTCATATCTCCGGAATACTTGATACCACCGTCTGCGATAACCGGAATTCCGTACTCTTTTGCCACTGCATAGCAGTCCATAACAGCTGTTACCTGTGGTACACCGATACCTGCAACCACACGAGTCGTACAGATTGATCCAGGTCCGATACCAACTTTTACGGCATCCACACCGGCTTCGATCAAGGCTCTTGTCGCCTCCCCTGTAGCAACATTTCCTGCAATGACCGGAAGATTTGGATATTTTTCTTTGACCATACGCACTGTGCGCAGAACATTCTCAGAATGTCCATGTGCAGAGTCCATCACGATCACGTCTACCTTCGCATTCACCAGCGCCTCTACACGCTCCAGACAGTTTGCTGTGATTCCGATCGCCGCTCCGCAGAGAAGTCTTCCCTGACCGTCTTTCGCTGACAGTGGATATTTGATCTGTTTCTCAATGTCTTTGATCGTGATCAGACCTTTTAAATTTCCATCTTTGTCCACGATCGGAAGTTTTTCTTTTCTTGCCTTTGCAAGGATCTTCTTTGCATCTTCCAGTGTGATTCCTTCCGGTGCTGTGATCAGACCTTCTGAAGTCATGGATTCTTTTATTTTCTTAGAGAAATCTTCCTCAAATTTCAAATCACGGTTTGTAATAATTCCAACCAGCTTTTTCCCTTCTGTGATCGGCACTCCGGAAATTCTGAATTTTGCCATCAGATCATTGGCGTCTGCCAGTGTATGATCCGGAGAAAGTGAAAATGGATCTGTGATAACACCATTCTCTGATCTCTTTACTTTATCTACCTCTTCTGCCTGCTGCTCGATCGTCATGTTTTTATGAATGATACCGATTCCTCCCTGACGTGCCATGGCGATTGCCATGCGGTGCTCAGTAACTGTATCCATACCAGCACTCATCATCGGAATGTTCAATTTAATCGTCTTTGTCAGATATGTGGATAAGTCCACCTGATTTGGAATGACCTGTGAATATGCCGGTACTAACAGGACATCGTCAAATGTAATACCTTCTCCGATTATTTTTCCCATGATTTATTTCCTCTCTTTCTCTAATATGTATGTCCATAGATTATCTGTTATGGTACAAAAATTCCCACCACTTGTCAAGCCTATTCCCACTTACAATTTATTTTTATCCTGATTTATTTTAACTCCTATTATTAAGCGATACTTATAGATGATGTCTCATTCATAATTTTTACATAATTTCTCAGTTTTTCTATAATTCTTTTGTCTATTACTGCTGAAATCCCGAAAATAAAAAAAGAGCCCCGGATATCTGTATCAAAACAGATACCCGGGAACCCTCTTATCATTACATCATTCCCATTCCGCCAGGTGCTGCCGGCATTGCCGGTGTCTCTTCTTTAATCGTAGAAACAACAGATTCTGTTGTCAGCAGAGTAGATGCAACACTGTTTGCATTCTGCAGTGCGCTTCTTGTCACTTTGGCAGGATCCAGAATTCCTTCACTTACCATATCTACATATTCTTCTTTGTAAGCATCAAATCCGACTCCCGGTTCTGATTCTCTTACTTTATTGATGATCACTGCACCTTCCAGACCTGCATTTGTTGCAATATGGAACAATGGAGCCTCCAGAGCTTTCAGGATGATATTCGCACCTGTCTTCTCATCACCTTCCAGAGTCTCTGCAAGTTTTGCAACTTCTTTAGAAGCATGGATATATGCAGATCCACCGCCTGCGATGATACCTTCCTCTACTGCTGCTCTTGTCGCATTGAGTGCATCTTCCATACGCAGTTTTGCTTCTTTCATCTCAGTTTCTGTCGCTGCTCCCACACGAATCACTGCAACACCGCCTGCCAGTTTTGCAAGTCTTTCCTGTAATTTTTCTCTGTCAAATTCAGATGTTGTCTCCTCGATCTGTTTTTTGATCTGAGCCACTCTGTCTTCGATTGCTTTCTTATCTCCGCATCCGTCAACAATGACTGTGTTCTCTTTCTGAACTTTTACAGATTTTGCACGTCCGAGCAGATCCATTGTTGCTTCTTTCAGATCCATTCCAAGTTCATCGGAAATTACCTGTCCGCCTGTCAGGATTGCAATATCATTGAGCATTTCTTTTCTTCTGTCCCCGTATCCAGGAGCTTTTACTGCAACAACATTAAATGTTCCGCGCAGTTTGTTTACGATCAGAGTTGTAAGAGCTTCTCCTTCAATATCCTCTGCAATGATCAGAAGTCTTGCTCCTGACTGTACGATCTGCTCCAGCAATGGAAGGAGATCCTGAATATTGGAAATCTTCTTGTCTGTGATCAGGATGTACGGATCATCCAGAACTGCTTCCATCTTCTCCATATCTGTCGCCATATATGCAGAAATATATCCGCGGTCAAACTGCATACCTTCTACCAGATCCAGCTCTGTCTGCATTGTCTTGGATTCTTCGATCGTGATAACACCATCTTTGGAAACTTTCTCCATTGCATCTGCAACCATATTTCCAACCGCTTCATCACCGGAAGATACTGCTGCAACTTTTGCGATCTGGTCTTTTCCTGTTACCTGACGGCTCATATTTGCAATTGCTTCCACTGCTGCATCTGTCGCTTTTTTCATACCTTTACGCAGTACGATCGGGTTTGCTCCTGCTGCAAGGTTCTTCATTCCTTCATTTACCATTGCCTGTGCCAGAACAGTCGCTGTTGTTGTTCCGTCTCCGGCTACATCGTTTGTCTTAGCTGCTACTTCACGGATGAGCTGTGCTCCCATATTTTCAAATCCGTCTTCCAGTTCGATCTCTTTTGCGATCGTCACACCGTCATTTGTGATCAATGGTGTTCCGAACGATTTATCCAGAACAACGTTTCTTCCTTTTGGTCCCAAAGTTACTCTTACAGTATCTGCAAGCTGGTTTACACCTTTTTCCAGAGCGGCTCTTGCCTCTGCTCCATATTTAATTTCCTTTGCCATTTTCATTCACACTCCTGTTATACTTCGTCTGTTGACTGTTTCCAAAAAATTGTCTCTTTCTTCTATTTTACAACTGCAAGGATATCATTCTGTTTTACGATAATGTACTCTTCTCCATCCAGCTCTACATCTGTTCCTGCATATTTGGAATAGATTACTTTATCTCCTACAGCTACCTGCATTGTCACTTCTTTCCCGTCTACCATTCCACCAGGTCCGACTGCAATTACCTCTGCTTCCTGTGGTTTTTCTTTTGCCTGACCAGGCAAAACGATTCCTGACTTTGTTGTCTCTTCTGCTTCTAATTGCTTTAATACGATTTTATCACCTAATGGTACTAATTTCATGGTAACTCCTCCTTATTTTATACGTTATTAGCACTCATTCATATTGAGTGCTAAACCTCATGAATATAAAATAGCACTCTGTTTTCTATTTGTCAACAGAGATTCAAAAATTTTATATTTAGTTTATTTTCTTTTTACAGGTCCTTTCATATCCGAAATTGTATAGAATCCATTCTCAATATGAAAGACCAAAATTTTCCCATGTTCACACTGATATCGCTCCTGTACCACGCCCGTACAGAACAAAAGCTCTGTCCTTGTGGAAATATAGCACTGATACTTTGCATCCAGTGAGATTGCTGTCAGATCGTCCTCCTTTAATTGTAAGTATATGTAGTCCTCTTCCATATCATAACGAAAGACCTGACAGTGATGTGTCTCATCATCCAGGATCGCATCTGCCGCGATCACTTTCTCCATCTGAAGATCTACTGCATTGCCTTCATACATGTTCTTTTCCTCCTGCTTTTCTTACCTGTAATCAGAGAAAGGGCATCAGCTTGCTGATACCCTTTTATCTTCTGTACGACTTTTACAAACGTTCTTTTTTAATCTTTTCCAATTCCGTAAAGACATAGTCATTCAACACTTTGATGTATGTTCCTTTCATTCCGGAAGAACGTGATTCGATCACTCCGGCACTCTCAAATTTTCGAAGTGCATTGACGATCACGGATCTTGTGATTCCTACACGGTCTGCAATCTTGCTTGCCACCAGAATTCCCTCTGTTCCATCCAACTCTTCAAAAATATGGATGATCGCCTCCAGTTCAGAGAATGAAAGTGTGCTGATCGCTGACTGTACGATATGTTCCTTTCTCGTCTCCTCTGCGCTCTCCTCATTCACAGACCGGAGCATTTCCAGTCCGACAACTGCTGTTCCATATTCACTTAAGATGATATCATCAATGGAATACAACTCATTCTGCTTATAAATAAAGAGTGTTCCAAGGCGTTCTCCCGCAATATCAATTGGAACAATAATTGCCTGATATCCTTGCACTTTTTCCGATGAAAAACCAAGTGTCTCCAAATTCACGTTCTCTTTGGTAGAAAGTACATTGAGCAGACGCTCATTGAGCATCTCATCGATATGCGCTCCCACAGACTCTACGATCAGTTCATTGATTGCATCTACATGCGCACTTTTGCTGACTCCGAGAATCTTTCCTTTTTTACTGACTACCAGGACATTGGAGTTCAGGATCTCTGTGAGGACAGCACAAATATCATTAAACACCACTTTGCTGGAATTATTATTATGCAATAATTTATTTATTTTTCTTGTCTTATCTAATAACTGTACGCTCATCCGTCTCCTCCAGACTCAATTGTATATACAACTCGTTCCTATTCAATGGACACCCTCATGTTATCATACAATTCACGAATTTTCAATGAAATTGTTGCAATTTCCTCTTGTTTTTATTCGAAATCCTTCTAATTTCCCTTCAAATTTCGGACATATCCACACTGCTCGTTTGCGCAGACCAGTTTATTCCCTTTTTCCACCATGTATCCGCCACATTCCGGACATTTTTCTTTGGACGGTTTCTGCCATGACATAAAATCACATTCCGGATTATTTTCACATCCGTAATACTTTCTTCCCTTCTTCGTCTTGCGGATCACAACTTCTTTTCCACAGACCGGGCAGGCAACACCGATCTTCTCCAGGTACGGTTTTGTGTTGCGGCAATCCGGAAATCCCGGACAGGCAAGGAATTTTCCGTGAGGACCGTATTTGATCACCATGTTTCTTCCACACTCTTCACAGATTACATCCGTTACTTCATCCTCGATCTTCACGCTCTCTAATTCTTTCTCCGCAGTTTTCACTGCTTCATCCAGATCCGGATAGAAGTTACTTACGACAACTTTCCACTGCACTTTTCCTTCTTCCACCATATCCAGAAGCCCTTCCATGTTGGCCGTAAAGTTGACATCCACAATACTAGGAAACGACTGCTTCATAATATTGTTGACTACTTCTCCGATCTCTGTGATATACAGATTCTTGGCTTCTTTGGTAATATAACGTCTTCCGAGAATTGTGGAGATTGTTGGTGCATAGGTACTCGGACGTCCGATTCCAAGCTCCTCCAGTGCCTTTACAAGTGTTGCCTCTGTATAGTGTGCCGGAGGCTGTGTGAAATGCTGTTTGGTATCAAACTCTTCTTTCGTCAGTTCCGAATCCATGCTCAATCCGTTGACAAGAACATTGCTTACTTCTTTTTCTTCATCTGCTTCTGTATAAACCGTACGAAATCCTTCAAACGCCACTTTTGAAGTTGCCACTGTAAAACGGTATTCCCCGGCACCAATCTTGACAGATGTGGTCTCATATTTTGCAGGCTGCATCCGGCTTGCGGCAAACCGTTTCCAGATCAGCTGATACAGACGGAACTGATCTCTGGAGAGAGACTCTTTCAACGAAGCCGGTGTCATGGAAATGTCCGTCGGTCGGATTGCCTCATGCGCGTCCTGTATCTTCTTCTCAGTCTTTTTATTTGCTTCTCCTGCTGCTGCATACTCTGCGCCGTAATTCTCTGTGATGTACGCTCTCGCCGCTGCATCTGCTTCCTCTGAAATACGGGTAGAATCCGTACGCAGATACGTGATCACACCAATCGTACCGCTGCCCTTTACGTCAATTCCTTCATACAGCTGCTGTGCGATACGCATCGTCTTCTGTGTACCGAAGTTGAGCACCTTTGCTGCCTCCTGCTGCAAAGTGCTGGTTGTAAACGGAAGCGGCGCTCTTCGAATACGCTCTCCCTTTTTGATATCTTTTACTTCGTATGTTTCTTTTTCCAAAGCCTGTAAGATCTCATCCATCTCCTCTTTGGAATGGATCGTCATCTTCTTTTTCTCGGTTCCATAGAACTTGGCAGTGAGCGGTCTTTTCTCTCCTTTCACCTTTAAGATTGCATCCAGACTCCAGTATTCTTCCGGAATAAATGCATTGATTTCTTCTTCCCGGTCCGCAATGATACGGAGTGCTACAGACTGCACGCGTCCGGCGCTCAATCCCCGTTTTACTTTTGCCCACAAAAGCGGACTGATCCGATATCCTACCATTCTGTCCAGAACACGTCTTGCCTGCTGTGCGTCCACCAGATCCATATCAATATCTCTTGGTGTTTTTAATGACGCCTTGACTGCATTCTTTGTGATCTCGTTGAATGTAATACGGCGCATTTTTTTCTCATCCAATTTCAGCGCTGCTGCAAGATGCCATGAAATTGCCTCTCCTTCACGGTCGGGGTCGGTTGCCAGATATACTTTGTCGGCTTTCTTGGCTTCCTTTCTCAGGTTTGCGAGAATCTCCCCTTTTCCCCGAATGGTAATATATTTGGGCTCAAAGTCATGCTCCACATCGATTCCGAGCTGACTTTTCGGCAAATCTCTGACATGCCCGTTTGATGCCGCTACTGTATAGTTCTTTCCAAGAAATTTTTTGATCGTCTTCACTTTCGCCGGTGACTCCACAATTACCAGATAATGTGCCATTGAAACATTTCCTCCATCCGGCGCCCTCACGCCGTCATTTCACTTTTATATAATAATTTTTTGAGATTTCTCTGATATATCCCTGTAATTCCAAAGACACTAAAAGCTTTAAAACTTCCTCCGGGCGCAGCTTTGTTTCTTCTGTCAGCTGCCCCACGCTCTTTGGATACAGACCGACACAACTATACACCATATATTCAGGACTTTCAAGCATTTTTTCATTTTTGTCTGATTTTTCACATTCCCCGCTATATGCAATGCCCATCTCATCCAGCAGATTTTCCGGGCTTAAAAGAATTCCTGCCCCCTGAAAGATCAGGCGGTTACACCCTTGACTTAAGCTGCTGTTAACAGGCCCCGGCAGCGCATAGACATCCTTTCCCTGCTCCAGTGCCAGATCTGCCGTGATCAGTGATCCACTCCTCTCTCTTGCCTCCATAACGAGCACAATATCTGACAGCGCGCTGATGATCCGGTTTCGCCTCGGAAAATGCTGCGGAAGCGGCGGTGTGCCGGGCGGGAGTTCTGAAAGGATCCCGCCTTCCTGCTCCAGGATATCCAGATATAATCCCATATGGTTTTTCGGATAACAGACATCTACCCCGCTCCCCAAAACAGCAAAGGTCTTTCCACCTCCCAGCAGAGCACCTCTCTGTCCGATCCCGTCTACGCCGCGCGCAAGTCCGCTGATCACCTGAATTCCACATTCCGCCAGTTTTTTCCCATATTCCAGCGCATATTTTTCTCCATAGGGAGTACAGCTTCTCGCTCCCACAATGGCTGCCGCACGCGCAGTATTATCCGGCAGCTTTCCTTTCACATACAACGCATACGGCGGATCATAGATTTCTTTTAAACGACCTGGATATTCCTTTTCTCCCCACGGGATCACCGAGATTCCTTTTTGTCTCATTGCTTCATAATTTCTGTCCAGCTCCTCTTTCTTTTTCGCCTCCAGCAGCTTCCAAATTTCCTGTTCCTTGAGCATCTGCATCCTTCTGAGTGCAGTTTCTTCTATATAATAAATGGCTTCTGCTGTCCCTGCTTTTTCTTTTAATTTTATTTTTGTCCGATCCGGAATATTTCGGATTCCGGCAAACCAGTATTCATACTTCATGCGTTCTTCCTCCTATCGTTTCCAGTACTTCTTATCCGGCGTCCGATAGCCGATTGCCTCACACAAATGCTGCTTTAGAATTTCCTGACTTCCGTCCAGATCTGCGATCGTTCTCGCCACCTTTAACACTTTATGATAAGTACGTGCTGTAAATCCAAAGGCAGCAAATGCCTGCTTCATCACTTCTTTTTCCGGCTCTCCCAGACGGCAGAATTCTTCTGTCTCCCGGCTGTCCAGTCTTGCATTTACCTTTGTTCCTCCATAACGCATTCTCTGCAGATTTCGAACTTCACATACTCTCTGCCGGATTGTTTCCGAAGATTCCTGTGCTTTCTTCTCCACCAGCGAGTCATATTCCACCCGGGGCGCCTCTACACACAGATCGATCCGATCCAGAAACGGCTGACTGATCCTTCCTAAATAATTCTGAATCTGCACAGGCGTACAGGTACATTTCTGCATATCCGGATAGCATCCGCAGGGACATGGATTCATCGCCGCGATCAAAATAAAATCCGCTGGAAATACATAATTTCCGTGTGTTCTCGCAATCCGCATCTGGTGCTCTTCAAGCGGCTGTCTCAGTACCTCGATCACACTTTTCGAAAACTCCGGCAATTCATCCAAAAACAAAACACCGCCGTGTGCGAGTGTGATCTCTCCCGGCGTCGGGATCATCCCGCCTCCAGCCAGTGCTGCCCTTGTGGCCGTATGGTGTACACTGCGAAAAGGCCGGCTCTGGATCAGCGGTTCTTTCTCATCAAGCAGTCCCATAATACTGTATATTTTTGTAATCTCCATGCTCTCTTCTAATGTCAGAGGCGGCAGAATTCCGGCAATCCGTTCCGCTGCCATGGTCTTTCCGCTTCCCGGCGGTCCGATCAAAAGAAGATTATGTCCGCCTGCCACTGCAATCTCCGCTGCACGCTTGACGGCTGCCTGGCCCTGCATTTCAGAAAAATCCGGCTGCGGATTTTTTACCGTCTGCTTTTTTGCTTGATTCCTTGTTTTTTCTTTTTTTCTCTCTCCTGAAAGAATCTTTGTAATCTGCTTAAGATGCTTTACCCCAATGATCTCGATTCCTTTCACAAGTGCGCCTTCCGCCTCATTTGCTTCTGGTACAATGCAGCGTTTCACTCCCGCCTTTTTTGCCTCCAGAACGATCGGCAGAACACCCGGTACTTCCAGCACACTGCCATCCAGTCCCAGTTCTCCTATAAAAAGCGTATGCCTTATCCCCTCTGAAATCTGACATCCCAATGCAATCATCACTGCCACTGCAATGGGAAGATCAAACGACGCTCCTCTCTTTCTTACATTTGCCGGCGCCAGATTGACGATCGTCCGTTTGGCTGGAAACGAAACTCCACTGTTTCGGATTGCTGTGCGCACACGCTCTGCAGCCTCCTTCACTTCAGAAGAAAGGTATCCCACCATATGAAATACCGGAAGCCCGTTGCTGACGTCAGCTTCCACATGAATAAATTCTACCCGCAGCCCGATCACTGCTGCAGATAATACTGAGCAAAAACTCATCACACACTCCTTTTCCAAGAGCCTGTACGTTCAGTCCCCACATAACTGATCTTCTAATAAATTTGTAACTTGAAAACGCTGGCCGATACGGCCTTTTGAATCAATAGATCTTATACTCTCCAGAGCGGATCGCTCCGGGAATGTAGTCTTACTATATCTCTCCTGCCCGCTGTTTGTCAACCACTTTTTTCTGCCCGTCCTCTTTTCAAGTGGAAAAGCACAAATCATGCCTTCTTTACATACACTGTTATCAAATGTGCTTTGAGGTGCTGTCTTGAAATCATTTCCAAATCCCCTCACCCCTTCCGAAGAAAAAGAATATATTCAAAAATATACTGAGGGTGACCTGCAGGCAAAACACATTCTGATTGAACGGAATCTGCGGCTCGTTGCACATGTGATCAAAAAATATCAGTATGTGGACGAAGATCCCGAAGATCTGATCTCAATCGGAACCATCGGTTTGATCAAAGCCATTGTCACCTTTAATCCAAGCAAAGGAAACCGGCTGGCAGCTTATGCCTCCAAGTGTGTGGAAAACGAAATCCTGATGCATTTGCGCGCACGGAAAAAGACGTCAAAAGAGATTTCTTTATATGAACCCATCGGTACGGACCGGGAAGGAAACGAGATCAAATTATACGATATTATCGAAACGGATGAAGACGACATCCCGGAACGGGTATGCCTGAAAGAAAATATCCAGAAGCTGTATGAAAAAGTAGAAAACGAGCTCTCCCAGCGGGAAAAACTCGTTTTAAAAATGCGGTATGGACTTTATGGCTGCGAGGAATACACGCAGAGGGAAGTCGCCAAACAACTGGGGATCTCCCGTTCTTATGTATCCCGGATAGAAAAGAGCGCGGTCGAAAAGCTACGCGTCTTTTTCTGCTCTTCGTAAGATATCATATTTGTCCGCCTTCTGATCCAGCGCCACATATAACACCTGTTTTGAGTGAGGAGCACTCTCCTGCTCCTCTCCTTCTTCATTGAGGATACGCTCTACTTTCGCTTCCACATTTTCCCCGTTCGGCTTCATGATCTCAATGATCTCACCCACAGAAAACTTGTTGCGCTGTTCGATCCGGCACAGACCGTCCCTGACCTCTCCGATAATTCCGAGATAGGTATACTCTTTCACATACGTATTGCTGTCATAGATCTGTGTTGTCTCATCCGGTTTTCCAAAGAAGAATCCTGTCGTAAACTGGCGGTACGTACAATTGGAGATCTGCTCCAGATACCACGGCATATTCTTTTTATATAATTCCGGATCCTTCTGATAGTCATCGATCGCCTTTCTGTAGGTTCTTGCAACTGTTGCCACATAGAGCGCGGTTTTCATACGTCCTTCGATTTTCAGACTGTCAATACCCGCGTCCAGAATCTCCGGGATATACTGGATCATGCACAGATCCTTGGAGTTGAAAATATAAGTTCCTCTTTCATTCTCATAAACCGGCAGATACTCTCCCGGTCTCTTCTCCTCCACAACCGCATATTTCCAGCGGCACGGGTGGGTACATGCCCCCCTGTTCGCATCTCTGCCTGTGAAATAGTTGCTCAGAAGGCATCTTCCGGAATAAGAAATACACATCGCTCCATGTACAAATGTCTCGATTTCCAGATCCTCCGGAATATTCGCGCGCAGCTCTTTGATTTCTTCCAGAGACAGCTCTCTGGCGGAAACCACGCGGCTCGCGCCTTGTTTATACCAGAAATTATAGGTTCCATAGTTTGTATTGTTTGCCTGAGTACTGATGTGTCTCTCAATCTCAGGGCACACTTCTTTTGCGATCTCAAACACTCCCGGATCCGCAATAATAAGAGCATCCGGCTTGATTTCCTTGAGTTCCTCAAAATATTTACGCACTCCCGGCAGATCCTCATTGTGTGCCAGGATATTGGCTGTTACATACACTTTCACATCATGTTCATGCGCAAATGCGATTCCTTCTTTCATGTCCTCCATGGAAAAGTTCTTCGCTTTTGCACGGAGTCCAAATGCCTCTCCTCCGATATAAACCGCATCTGCTCCAAAAATGACTGCTGTCTTTAATACTTCCAGGCTGCTTGCCGGTATCAAAAGTTCAGGATGTCTTGCCATTTTATTCTCCTTCCTGTTTCTTCACACTGACAGCCACTCCATCCCCAAGCGGAATAATGGACGTTGTCAGCAGTTCATGGTGTTTTAATTCGTACAGATACTCCCGCATTCTGGAATGAATCGTTCGGTTTCTCCGTTCCACCGCAAAACGGGATTCGATAATATCCCCATCCTGCAGTACATTATCTGTCACAAGAGTTCCGCCCGGACGAAGCAAACGCAGCACCTGGGGCATATACCGGATATACTGTCCCTTTGCAGCATCCATAAAAATAAAATCAAAGCTGCCCTCCAGTGTTTTCAGCACATCCATAGCATCTCCCTCTATGAGCGTGATCTGCTCTTCTTTCCCTGCCCGTCTGAAATTCTCCCTGGCGATCGGAATTCTCTTTTCGTAATTTTCAATTGTTGTGATCCTGCACCCTTCTGGTGCCGCTTCACTCATCAATAACGCAGAGAAACCTACTGCGGTCCCTACTTCCAGGATGCACATAGGTTTTTGTATCATCAGAAGCACTTTCAGGAAACTCTGCATTTCTTTTCGTATGATCGGCACATATGTGCTCAGAGCTTCCTGTTCCACTGCTTCGAGTATTTCACTGTTCTCTGTCTCTAAGGAATTGATGAATGTCACGATACGTTCATCTACTATCATATCTTACACATCCATAATAATCGGAATGACCATTGGTCTTCTCTTTGTCTTCTTCCAGATAAAATCGTTCATTGTGTCACGGATCGTCATCTTGATCTTATTCCAGTCCGCATGTCTTCCGGAAAGACATTTATCCAGACTGTCTGTCACAACCTTTCTGGCTTCTTCCATCAGTCCTTCGGATTCTCTTACATAGACAAATCCTCTGGATACGATATCCGGTCCTGCCAGCAGATTGTTGCTGCCTTTTTCCAGTGTCAGAACAACGATCAGAATTCCGTCCTCTGCCAGATGCTGTCTGTCTCGCAATACGATATTTCCGACATCACCGACACCCAGACCATCTACCAGAATCGCTCCTGTATGGACTTTATCCACTATTTTTGCTTCTGCATCACTCAGCTCGATCACATCTCCGCTCTGGATGATAAAGATATTCTCTTTCGGAATTCCCAGAGACTGCGCGATCTCCGCATTTGCTTTTAAGTGGCGGTACTCACCATGCACCGGAATGGCATACTTTGGTTTTACCAGCGAATAGATCAGCTTTAACTCTTCCTGACAGGCATGTCCGGAAACATGCGCATCCTGGAATATCACGTTCGCACCCTTTGCAGAAAGCTCATTGATCACACGGGATACTGCCTTCTCATTTCCAGGAATCGGATTCGAACTGAAAATGATCGTGTCATTCGGCTGAATCGTCACTTTACGGTGTACATCCCCTGCCATTCTGGAAAGTGCAGCCATGGATTCTCCCTGGCTTCCTGTTGTGATCAGAACGGTCTTCTCCGGTGGATAGTTCTTCAACTGATCGATCTCGATCAGTGTATTCTCCGGAACATTCAGATACCCAAGCTCAGATGCTGTCGTAATGATATTTACCATGCTGCGTCCTTCTACCACAACTTTTCTTCCGTACTTATACGCAGAGTTGATGATCTGCTGCACACGGTCTACGTTCGATGCAAATGTCGCGATGATGATTCTTGTGTTCTGATGCTCTGCAAAAATATGATCAAACGTAATTCCCACTGTACGCTCTGACTGGGTAAACCCTTTCCGCTCTGCATTCGTACTATCTGACATCAGAGCCAGCACACCTTTCTTTCCGATCTCCGCAAAACGCTGCAGATCAATGGCATCTCCGAATACCGGTGTATAATCCACCTTGAAGTCTCCGGTATGCACAACAGTTCCTGCCGGTGAATAGATCGCCAGTGCGGAAGCATCCTGAATACTGTGGTTCGTCTTGATAAATTCAATTCGGAACTGTCCAAGATTGATGGACTGTCCATGACGCACCACTTTTCTCTTTGTCGTACGGAGCAGATTATGCTCTTTTAACTTGTTCTCGATGATTCCCATTGTCAGCTTTGTAGTATAGATTGGAAGATTGATCTCCTTAAGTACATACGGCAAAGCTCCGATATGATCTTCATGACCATGGGTGATCACAAATCCTTTTACTTTGGATATATTATCCTTCAGATAAGTCACATCCGGAATGACCAGATCGATTCCGAGCATGTCATCCTCCGGGAATGCAAGCCCGCAGTCTACCACAATGATACTGTCTTCATATTCGAAAGCAGTAATATTCATACCGATCTGCTCAAGACCTCCCAAAGGAATGATTTTTAATTTTCCACGATTTTCTTTTTTCAAAAATATACACCTCCATGAGTTTTTTATGTATTCTCTTTCCGCATGGAAGCTTCGGCACATTCCTTACACTGACCATAAAATTTCAGTTCATGATCCAACACATGAAAACCGGTATCGGCTTCGATCTGTGCCTCCAGATCCTCCAGAAAATCATCTTCAAACGGCATCACACGCCCACATGTTCTGCAGATCAGATGATGATGACTGTGTTTGGAGTCTCCGTCAAATATATGACCGATCTCATACCGGATACATCCATCATTGAAATGAATCCGGTCGATCAGCTGAATCTCATACAAAAGCTGCAGCGTACGGTACACGGTAGCAAGCCCCATTTCCGGATATTCATCCTTCATCAGCTCAAAAATATCTTCCGCCGCCAGATGCTGCCCTTTATGTTCTGCCAGGGTCTGCAAAATAGAAAGTCTCTGTCTGGTCACTTTCCAGCCTTTTTCTCTGAGCTTTTCCTTGAGCATCCCCTGTACTTTTTCCTGTTCTACTGTCATCCTCCACGTCCCCTGCGGTAAAGTAATATTCTAAGTTACATTTCAATCTCTACATCTTCCAGCAGTTCCTCAAATACTTTGGAAACCGCCTGTAATTCTACATCGTCCTCTACGATCTCATAGACACTCTCTTTCGCGTCCTGAGATTCACCTTCTTTTAAGATCAGACACTCCGCGTCATCCTCCTGTGAATCTGTCACAAGAATATAGGATGCCCCGTTGATCTTTGTCTGTTCCAGTACAAAAAATTCAACGCTGTCTCCCGACTCGTCAAAACAAAACTTAATCTTTTCCATGCGTTCTTCCTCCTGTGGGCAGCTTCTAGTTTTCCTCTTCGGCTTTCTTTTTCAAATAAATCGAATCCAGATATCCCTGCAGGATAAAAACAGCTGCGATCTTATCAATATACTGCTTTCTGTTCTCGCGCCGCACCTGACTCTCGATCAATGTACGCTCTGCCTCCACGGTAGTAAGCCGCTCGTCCCACATCACCACATCAAGTCCTGTCCTGCGCACCAGCATCTCTTTGAATTCCAGAGACTTTTTTGCACGTTCACCCACATCGTTATTCATATGCTTCGGAAAACCAAGCACGATCGTATCCACTTCATATTCCCTTACCAGCTCTTCAATCCGGGCGAGTGTACGGCGCAGCTTGTTTTCCTCTTTTCTCTGAATGGTCTCTATCCCCTGCGCAGTCAGACCAAGAGCGTCGCTGATCGCAACCCCTACAGTCTTCGTGCCATAATCCAGTCCCATGATCCGCATAGTCAATTATTCCCATGAATTATGCTCGATATACGCTTTTAACAGTTCTTCGACCAATTCATCCCTTTCCACCTTCATAATCAGGCTTCTTGCTCCATTATAGCTGGTAATGTAAGTAGGATCTCCTGACATAATGTATCCCACGATCTGGTTAACCGGGTTGTATCCTTTTTCTTTCAGTGCCTTATACACGATTTCCAGAATATCTTTTGCAGAAATCTGTGGTCCCGGTTCTACCTGAAAGAACTGTGTATTACTCAAATCGCTCATCGTATCTCCTCCATTTTTCTTTTATTCACGCGCAGATCTGATTCCCCGGAATCAGCATAATTGCGTTAGTATCCTACTTATCATTCTAATATAATCTATTTTAAAATTCAATGAATAATTTCCCGGCCATCTTTAATTTGCACGTTTAGAATACAATTCTGAAGATTTTTCTCTGACTCTAGTGCAATTTTCATATACTCCTTTGTGTGCCCTGTCCACATTTCTTTTCCGTTCACATCCGATTTTTCTTCCACCAGCACTTCCACTGTTTTTCCAAGAAACGATTCTTCATATGCTCTGCGGTTTTTCTCCCCCAGTTCGATCAGTCTGGCGCTTCTTTTGGCCTTGATCTGCTCCGGGATCTGTCCCTGCATCACTGCCGCTTTCGTGCCTTCTCGTTTGGAATATTTGAAAATATGAGTCTCATAGAAGCAGATCTTTTTCAGAAATTCATACGTTGTTTCAAATTCTTCCTCTGTCTCCTGAGGAAATCCCACGATCACATCTGTTGTCAGCGCCGGTTTTTCAAAATACTTTCTTAATATCTCACACTTTTCATAAAACTCTTCACTTGTATATCTGCGGTTCATCCTCTTTAAGGTTTCATTGCAGCCACTCTGCAATGACAGATGGAAGTGCGGGCACATCTTCGGAAGCGCTGCGATCGCCTGTACAAACTCTTCTGTGATGATCCTTGGTTCCAGAGATCCCAGACGAATCCTTTTGATTCCTTCAATCTCATGCACTGCACGAATCAGACTGAGCAGATTGTCTTCATTTTCAAAATCAATGCCATAGGAGCTCAGATGAATTCCCGTCAGCACGACTTCCTGGTATCCGTTTTTCGCCAGATCTGTCACTTCTGCTACTACATCTTCTTTTGCCCTGCTTCTGACTCTTCCTCTCGCATACGGGATAATACAGTAAGAACAAAACTGGTTGCAGCCATCCTGCACCTTGATATATGCTCTCGTATGCTCCCCCTGTTTTGTCAGATGTAGATTCTCATATTCTTTTGTATGATTGATATCGATCACTTCCCGCAAATCACCGTGTGCTTCTTCATATGCCTGCAGCGCTGTCAGAAGATCCTGCTTTTTATTGTTTCCGAGTACAATATCAATACATGGATCGATCACCTGCTTTTCAGCCTGTGCCTGCACATAACAGCCGGCTGCGACCACAACAGCATCCGGATTCATCTTTCTTGCCCGATGCAGCATCTGTCTTGATTTGCGGTCCGCAATATTGGTCACTGTGCATGTATTGATCACATAAATATCCGCTCCTTCCTGAAACGGAACGATCTCATATCCGGCATGTTCCAGCATTTCCTGCATGGCTTCTGTCTCATATGCATTTACCTTACATCCCAGATTGTGTAACGCGACTTTTTTCATAAAAATATTCTCCTGGTTTTCCTTGTTTTTCCTGTTTGTTCCTTGACTTTTGCAGTTACTTCTCGTAGAATATACCTAGAGTACAGATACTCGAAGCATTGTATATCAAGGAGGGACTTTTATAATGAAAACAGTACAGATTTCTTTAAACTCAATCGACAAAGTAAAATCATTTGTAAACGAAATCACAAAATATGACAACGATTTTGATTTAGTGTCCGGAAGATATGTGATAGATGCCAAATCAATTATGGGAATTTTCAGTTTGGATCTTTCTAAACCGATCGATCTGAATATCCACGCTGATTCTAATCTGGATGACATCTTAGCTGCACTGGATTCTTACATCATCAAATAATGGAATCATTTATTTTTAGGCTGTCTCTTTATGAGGCAGCCTTTTTATTGTCCTATTTTACCATGATCGTTTCAACCGTATCGATTGCTGTCTGCATCAGCTCATCAATCTTCTCATCCAGATTTCTCTCGGATTTCTCAATACGCTCCAGATTCGGTTTTGTCACCGGATGCTTGGCAACAAAAATCGTACAGCAGTCTTCATACGGCTGGATCGATGTCTCGTACGTATCAATCTTTTCAGAAATATCCACGATTTCTTTTTTATCAAATCCAATCAGCGGACGGTAGACCGGAAGCGTACATGCTGCATTGGTTGCCATAAGGCTCTGCATCGTCTGGCTCGCAACCTGTCCGATACTTTCTCCGGTGATCAGTCCCAGGCAGCCATCCTGTTTTGCAAAATGCTCTGCGATCTTCATCATGTATCTTCGCATAATAATCGTCAGTTCTTCATGCGGACACTTCTCATAGATATACAGCTGAATGTCTGTAAAGTTGACTACGTTGAGCTTGATCGGGCCGGAATACCTGGAAACCAGTCTTGCCAGATCCACCACTTTTTCTTTTGCACGTTCACTCGTATACGGTGGTGCATGGAAATACGTTGCTTCCAGAGCGACACCGCGTTTTGCGATCATATATCCGGCAACCGGGCTGTCGATACCACCGGAGAGCAGGAGCATGGCACTTCCGTTAGTTCCTACCGGCATTCCGCCCGGCCCCGGAATAATCTCTGAGTACAGATAAATCTCTTCCCGTACTTCCACATTCAGACGAATCTGCGGATTGTGTACGTCTACTTTCATCTCCGGGTACGCATCCAGGATCACACCGCCCAACTCACAGTTCAATTCCATAGAATTCAACGGATAAGACTTTCTGCTTCTTCTTGCTTCAATCTTAAATGTCTGGTTTTTCTCAGGGTACACTTCTCCGATATATTTTTCCACATCTTTTTTCAGCTGTTCAAATCCATTGTCCTGCAGACGCACAACCGGGCAGATTCCTACGATACCAAACACTCGTTTCAAACTTTCCACAGTCTCTTCGTAATCGTATTCGCCTTCACAGTCCACATACACTCTCCCCTGTGCTTTGTGTACATTAAATTCTCCGTCCACATCCTTCAATGCAAAACGGATCTGACGCACCAGAGCGTCTTCAAACAGATACCGGTTCTTTCCTTTGATCCCGATTTCTCCGTATTTAATCAAAAATGAATGAAATCTCATGATATTCTCCTTTATTTATCCTTTTCTTTTGGACTCTTTATCAAGCATCAATGTCTTGTATATCTTCTCAGCATCGGTACACAATTATATAGCGTTTCCAATGTATAGTCAATTTCTTCTCTGGTTGTAAATTCAGACATGCTGAAACGGATCGTCGCATCCAGATACTCTTTTCCGGCTCCGATGCCCTTTAACACCCCGCTGATTGCCGGATGGTTGGACGCACATGCAGAACCTGAGGATACGTAAATTCCTTTCTCTTCCAGCGTATGCAGAAGCACTTCACTTCGAATCCCTGCAAATCCCACACTGATGATATGCGGTGCACTGTTTTCATCGGTCATCCCGTGAACGGTTGTATTTTCAATCTTCGCGATTCCTTCAATAAAATACTCTTTGAGTTCCCGCATCAGTGCAGTCTTCATATCCAGATCATGGTAGATCATCTTTGCCGCTAACCCGAGTCCTGCAATCCCCGGAACGTTCTCTGTACCGGAACGGACATTTTTCTGCTGTTCTCCGCCAAACACGATTGGTTTGATCTTAACTTTCTCACTGACATATAAAAATCCAGTTCCTTTCGGTCCGTGGATCTTATGTCCGCTTCCTGTCAGCAGATCGATCTTCTGACGCTTCGGATAAATCTTATACTTTCCGAATCCCTGTACGGCATCCGAATGGAACAGAATATCCGGATTATATTCCTTCACGATCCGGACAGCTTCATCGATCGGCTGCACTGCTCCTACTTCGTTATTCACATACATGACGGAAACCAGAATTGTCTCGTCACACAACGCCTCTTTCAGAGCTTCCAGCTTGATGCGTCCCATGCTGTCCACCGGAAGATAGGTCACACGAAAGCCTTCTTCCTCTTCCAGATAACGCATCGTATTCAAAATCGCCGGATGCTCAATAGATGATGTGATCAGATGATTTCCTCTTCTTTTGTTTGCTTTTGCTGTTCCAATGATCGCCAGATTGTCACTTTCTGTACCGCCGGACGTAAAATAAATTTCTTTTGCATTGACCTTCAGAATTTTTGCCAGAATTTCTTTTGCATCCTTGATATAATGCTCCGCATCCACACCTTTACGGTGCATGGAAGACGGATTTCCATAGTCCTGACACATCACTTTATATACCAGTTCTCCCACCTCTGTGTAACATCTGGTAGTCGCCGAATTGTCCAAATATACTTCCATGATACCTTCCTTTTCACTTCTTCTCAATATTAAACTATGTTACTCTCTTTCCAGATGATACATCAGAATTGACAGGATCGTCATTCCGGCCGTCTCCGTTCGTAAGATCCTTTTTCCCAGAGTCACCGGGACTGCTCCCATCGCTTTTGCAGCTTCCACTTCTGCCTCTTCAAAGCCGCCTTCCGGACCGATAAAAATCCCGACTGACTGTCCAAAAGAAACAGAGCCGATCAGCTGCTTTGTCGCGTTTATCCCTGCTGCCTTCTCATAAGGGATCATCTTAACATCCAGCTGACGCGCGTATTCCAGCGCCTCCTTCCATTTCATCACCGGAAGTACTTCCGGAACGATCCCTCTTCCGGACTGCTTCGCCGCACTCTCTGCGATGGCATTCCATCTGTTCACTTTTTTCTGCGCTTTCTTCTCGTCCAGCTTTACAACCGCCCGCTTCGTCGCGACCGGCACGATTGCATGTACGCCAAGCTCTACACACTTCTGAATGATCCATTCCATCTTATCTCCCTTTGGAAGACCCTGGAACAGATAGATCGGGCAGGAAAGTTCCGTGTCCGATTCCTGCTGCTCCACAATAGAAAGCACCACTCTTTCTTCCAGCAGTTCCTCGATCCGGCACAGGTATTTCCGGTTCACATCATCGTGTACACTGACTTCCTCTCCAACCTTCATACGAAGAACATGTACGATGTGGTTTACATCGGTTCCCTCTATATAAATGTTTTCCCCCTGCACCTGAGAGTCATATACAAAAAAATTCTGCATGGATCTTAATCCTTCCTTATCCGTTCTTTCTCGCCGTCACAGAAACCCACTCGCCCTGATACGTCACTTCCAGGACTTCCAGACCTGCTGCTTTAACTGCCTCTACCACTGTCTCTTCTTTGTCATCAATAATTCCGCTGGTGATGTAGATTCCACCGTCTTTGAGCTGATCCACGATCACCGGTGTCAGTGCGACCAAAACATCTGCCAGAATATTTGCAACGACAATGTCATATTTTCCATAACCAACTTTGTCCTGCACGTCTTTGTCATCAATGATATTTCCGATCATCACTTCGTACATCTCTTTACTGATGCCGTTGACTTCCATGTTCTCATAAGTTGCCTCGATCGCACATGGATCCAGATCTGTTCCAACGGAATATTTTGCGCCGAATTTCAAAGCCAGCATTCCCAGAATACCGCTTCCGCATCCCACATCAAGGATTGTTGTCTCCGGCGTTGTATATTTGCGGATCTGCCGGATACAAAGCTGGGTTGTCTCATGCATTCCTGTTCCGAATGCAGTCCCCGGATCGATATGGATCACCATTTTATCACTGTCTTCCGGCTTTACTTCCTCCCAGGATGGGATGATCAGAATGTCATCCACATAGAACTGATGAAAATACTGCTTCCAGTTATTTACCCAGTCCACATCCTCTGTCTGAGACTCTTCGATCGTACACGCACCCACGTTCAAATAGGATGCCATATCCTGTAATTCTGCACGCACATCAGCAAGTACCTTCTCTTTATCTTCATCCTCCTCCAGATAAAAACTCAGGTATGCCACACCGTCATCTGCCTCTGTCTCCGGCAGGATATCAACGAACATCTGCTCTTTATCCGACTGTGTCAGCGGAACTTTATCTTCAATCTCGACCCCCTGGATTCCCAGATCCATAAGCATACTGCTGACAATATCCTCCGCCTCTGTTGTTGTTGTCAGACGAAATTTATTCCATTTCATGTTTGTTCCTCCGTTTACTTTTGCTTTTTACACTATATTACGTTTCCTTTATTTCTGCAAGAAAATCTTCTCTCACTTCATATCGAAATGATTACTGCTCACCTTGACCCAACATGTACATCTCATCCCCGCAGGAAATCCGTCCGCCGTGGATGACCCTTGCAAATACACCTTCCCTTGGCATGATACAGTCTCCCATCTTCTGAAAAATCTCACATCCGTGATGACATTCCTTTCCAATCTGTGTCATCTCTAAAATAACTTCATTGCACTGAAACCTGGTTCCCACCGGAAGATTTTTAAAGTCAAATCCCTCTACCACCAGATTTTCTCCAAATGCACCATCTGCAACCTCTGCTCCTCTTGCCCGAAACGCCTCGATCTTTTCATAGGAAAGAAGACTGATCTGACGATGCCACTTTCCCGCATGGGCATCCTCTTTGATTCCAAAATCTTCTATAAATTCCGCACTTTTCACGTTCGTCTTCTGCGTTCCCTTTGCCGGGCTCGTACACACTGCTCTTACAATTCCCATTTCAACCTATCCTCCGATTTTTGACATCTCGCGCTGTTCGAAACTTTCGTCCGCTTTTTCTGTTTCAAACTGATGGCAGCGCGGCTTTTCATAAATCAACTGCTCGAATACCTGCTTCAGTTCTTCATCATCCGTCTGCCCTCTTAAAAGGGATCTCATATCCACTCCCTGTGCGAACTGCAGACAGGGCTTCACAAAACCTTCAGCCGTCATCCGAATCCGGTTGCAGTCTTTGCAGAACTTATGGGAGATCGCACTGATAAATCCAATCTTTCCCTGAAACCCAGGAAACTCCCAGTATACTGCCGGACCATTTCCACGCACTGCCCCTGAATCCGACTTTGCTGCACCATATATGTTTTCCAGGTTCTTCTGTATCACTTCCTGCATACTTCCCTGATAAGCTTTTCCAAGACCAATCGGCATCATTTCAATAAAACGCACATCCAGCGGATACTCTTTTGCCAATGCTGCAAGCTTTCCCCACTGAGACTCATTACATTCATTCAGCGCCACGCAGTTTATTTTCACACGCATCCCCTGCTCCAGTGCCGCCCGAATGCCTTCCGTTACCTGCAACAAACAGTCCTTTCCTGTCAATTCCTGATACTGCGCTCTGTCCATCGTATCGAGACTGATGTTAACCGCAGAAATTCCAGCCTTTTTGAGTGCAGGCAATTTGTCTTTTAACAGGATTCCGTTTGTCGTCAGCGTCACCTGCTCGATTCCCGGAATCCGGCAGATCATCTCTGCAAGGTCTTCAATCCCCTTTCGCACCAGCGGTTCGCCGCCTGTCAGCTTGATCCTGGAAATCCCAAGTTCTGCCCCGATCCGGCACACCCTTGCGATCTCATCAAACGTAAGGATCTCATCGTGAGAAATCTGCTGAACGCCATCTTTTGGCATGCAATACACGCAGCGCAGATTACATCGGTCTGTGACAGACACTCTCATATAATTTATGTTTCTTTCAAACTGATCCCGCATTCTCCTGTCACTCCTTTTAAAATTTCCAGTCCATGTGACAGTGTAGGCAAAATATACTCCAGATTTTCTTTCACCGCTTTCGGACTGCCCGGAAGGTTAATGATCAGTGTCTGATTTCGAATCACCGATGCCCCGCGGCTCAACATCGCTCTGGGGGTAATAGCCAGTGACGCATACCGCATTGCTTCTGCAATCCCCGGCGCATTTCTGGTAGCTACATTCAGCGTTGCTTCCGGTGTACAGTCTCTTTGCGAAAACCCGGTTCCTCCTGTCGTGAGGATCAGATCCATCTCTTTCTCATCACTCAACTCTTTTAATACCGTCTCAATCTGCGCCTGCTCATCCGGAAGTAACCTGTATTCCGCCACTTCATATCCGGCTTCTTTCAACATCATCTGTACCAGCTCTCCGCTTTTATCTTCCCGTTCGTTTCGGAATCCCTTGTCGCTCAATGTCACAACTGCTGCCTTCATCTTCCCACTTCTCCTCTGTCTTCCATCCTCGGATTTACGATCTCTCCGCTCTTTCCTCCGGTCTTTTTACAAAGATAAATATCCTGTATTTCCATAAATTTATCCAGAGCCTTACACATATCATAAATCGTCAGAAGCGCCACACTGACACCTGTCAGCGCCTCCATCTCCACTCCGGTCTTTCCGGTCACTTTTACCGTACAAAAGCAGGTGATCTCCAGATTTTTAGGATCCTTTTCAAAACGGATCTTACAGTTCGTGATCGGCAGGATATGACACATCGGAATCAGATCCGCCGTCCGTTTCACACCCATGATCCCGGCTGTGGTCGCCACAGAAAGCACATCGCCTTTTCCGACCGTTCCGGCTTCAATCGCATCATACACGTCCCGGCTGACTTTGATCTTTCCGGTTGCTGTTGCTTCTCTTACCGTCTCTTTTTTCTCTGTCACGTCTACCATGCGGGCTTTTCCCTCCGCATCAAAATGTGTCAACGGCATACTCTTTTGCCCCCTTTTTTGTCATATTTTTTAGTATAACATATTTTTTCACGAAACACAAAACCGACAGGAAAGTCTCCTCTCCTGCCGGTTCTTATATTATGCCACCTCCGTTGTTTTCTCAAACTGTGAGTTATACAGATCCGCATAGAATCCGCCTTTTGCCAGAAGTTCTTCGTGATTTCCCTGCTCTACGATATCTCCGTCTTTCATAACAAGGATCATATCTGCATCCCGGATCGTTGACAGACGATGAGCGATTACAAAGCTGGTACGTCCCTTCATCAGGTTATCCATGGCCTTCTGGATCAATACCTCTGTCCTTGTATCTACAGAACTTGTCGCCTCATCCAGAATCAGGATCTTCGGATCTGCCAGAATTGCCCTCGCGATCGTCAACAGCTGTTTCTGTCCCTGAGACACATTGTTTGCTTCTTCATTCAGTTCCATATCATATCCGCCCGGAAGTGTCTTCACAAACTGATGCACATGAGCTGCCTTGGCTGCCTGGATCACTTCTTCATCCGTTGCATCCAGTTTTCCGTATTTGATATTGTCCCGGATACTTCCATTGAACAGCCAGGTATCCTGCAGCACCATTCCGAACATCTCACGCAGTTCACTTCTGTTGAAATCCCTGACGTCATGTCCGTCGATCTTGATGGCACCGCTGTTCACATCGTAGAACCGCATCAGAAGCTTGATCATCGTCGTCTTTCCTGCTCCGGTCGGCCCTACAATTGCAATTTTCTGCCCCTCTTTTACTTCTGCTGAGAAGTCATTGACAATGATCTTATCCGCATTGTATCCAAAATGAACATGATCAAAGCTTACATTTCCTTCCAGATTTTCTACCGATACCGGATGCTCCACAGTCTGATCTTCCTCTTCTTCCTCCAGGAATTCAAACACTCTCTCGGACGCCGCCGCCGTCATCTGCAGCATGTTAGCAACCTGTGCGATCTGCTGGATCGGCTGTGTAAAACGTTTCACATACTGAATAAAAGACTGAATATCTCCTACTTCAATTGTCTTTCTGATCGCCAGAAATCCTCCCAGAATCGCAACCACCACATATCCGAGATTTCCGATAAACTGCATGATCGGCATCATCATCCCGGAAAAAAACTGAGAACGCCATGCGGAATCATAAAGCCTGTCATTGGTTGTATCAAACTCACGAATCACATCTTCCTCTTTATTGAAGGCTTTGATGATATTATGTCCACTGTAGATTTCTTCCACCTGCCCATTCACATTTCCCAGATATTCCTGCTGTCCGCGGAAATATTTCTGTGAATGCTTCATCACAAATGAAATCAGGATCATAGAGACCGGCAGGATTACCAGCGTCGCCAATGTCATCAACGGGCTGATGGAAAGCATCATTGCCAGTACTCCGATCAATGTTGTCACGGACGTGATCATCTGTGTCGCACTCTGGTTCAGACTCTGTCCCAGCGTATCAATATCATTGGTCACTCTGGAGAGTACTTCTCCGACCGGCTTTGTATCAAAATAATTCATCGGCATCCGATTGATCTTCTCGGAAATCTCCTTACGCAAACGGTATGTTGTTTTCTGGGAAACTCCCGTCATCAGATAGCCCTGGATAAACGAACACAATGCGCTGATCAGATATAATCCCAATGTCATCAGAAGAATCTGCCCAATTCTCCCAAAGTCCATTCCACTGCCGCCTGACACTTTACTGACCAGACCATTATAAATCTCTGTTGTGGCCTTTCCTAAAATCTTCGGTCCTACAATATCAAAAACGGTTCCACAGATTGCAAAAATCACAATAAATGCCATCTGTACTTTAAAGACACTCATATAATGAAGAAGCTTTTTCAGCGTTCCCTTAAAGTCTTTTGCTTTCTCATTGGCGCCGCCCGGCCCCATATGTCCATGTCTAGGCATTTGCCTCTGCCCCCTTTCCGTTCAAATCTAACTCTTCCTCAGAAAGCTGTGAAGCCGCAATCTGACGATACACTTCACACGAATCCAAAAGTTCTCTATGCGTTCCGATTCCGGCGATCTTTCCTTCATCTAATACAATAATCTGCTCTGCATGAAGGATTGTGCTGATACGCTGTGCTACGATCAGCACCGTGCTCTGTGCAGTCTTTTTCTTCAACGCTTTTCTAAGTGCAACATCTGTCTTATAGTCAAGCGCCGAAAAGCTGTCATCAAAAATAAACAATTCTGGACGTTTTGCAATTGCTCTTGCAATGGAAAGCCTCTGCTTCTGTCCTCCTGATACATTCGAACCGCCCTGTGCTATATGACTGTGATATTTCTCTGATTTTGCTTCGATAAACTCTTCCGCCTGTGCGATCTGTGCTGCTTCCTTCATCACAGCTTCTCCTCCATCCGGATTTCCAAACAAAATATTGGAAGCAATATCTCCGGAAAACAGAACACCTTTCTGCGGAACATATCCAATCTTATCACGCAGCGTATGCTGGGATACTTCTCTGATATCCACACCATCCAGGGTGATCGTTCCTTCCGTCACATCATAAAATCGCGGGATCAGATTGACCAGTGTGGATTTTCCGCTTCCGGTACTTCCGATAATCGCTGTCGTCTCTCCCGGCCTTGCCGTAAAATGAATATCATGGAGTACATCTTCGTCTGCTCCCGGATAACGGAATGACACATGATCAAACTTCAGGACACCTGCTTCTTCTTTACAGAATGCCTTTGCTTCTTTCGGATCATCGATCACCGTCTCACTTGTCAGAATTTCCTGAATACGATCTGCAGACACTCCCGCTCTTGGAAGCATGATCGAAATCATACAGATCATCAGGAATCCCATAATAATCTGCATCGTATACTGAATAAATGCTATCATATCTCCAACCTGCATCTGACCGTCACTGATTCCATGTGCCCCGTTCCATACGATCAGAACAGAAACACCATTCATGATCAGAATCATCGTCGGCATCATAAATGTCATCGCACGGTTAACAAACAAATTCGTTCTCGTCAGGTTTTTGTTAGCTGTGTCGAACCGCTCTTCTTCATGCTTTTCTGTACTGAATGCTCGAATCACTGAAAGCCCGGTCAGAATTTCTCTTGTCACCAGATTCAGCCTGTCTACCAGTTTCTGCAATGTTTTGAACTTTGGCATTGCCGCAACAAACAGCACCAACACCACACAAAAGATCAAAATCACCGCAAGTGCAATGATCCAGGACATTGAAACATTGGTCTGAAATACCTTATAAACACCGCCCAACGCGAGAATCGGTGCATACAATACCATTCGCAGAACCATAACTGCCAAAAACTGTACCTGCTGAATATCATTGGTACTCCTTGTAATCAATGATGCAGTCGAAAAATGATCAAATTCGTTGTTGGAAAATCCAACTACCTTTCGGAACACTCTTCCTCTGAGATCCCGTCCGACTCTTGCTCCCACCCGTGAAGCCAGATAACAGACTAAAACACTGGCTGCCATTCCAAGAAACGCAAGTGCGATCATCTTACCGCCCGTAGTAAACAGATAGTGATACTGCATCTGATCTACATCCATACCCAGATCCTGATATGCATTCCTTGCATAACTTACTGCTGCCTGCTCCAGAATCATATCCGGCATGTCTTTCATTTCTTTTTTGATCTCTTTTACCAGTTCCTCTCTGGATTCCTGCGGCATCATCTGTAAAATATCAAACACCGTAGTATCTTCTGTGAGCATCTCCTTTGGAATCTGTTTTTTCAGTTTCTTCTCCATTTTCTGAGTCTGCTTGCTTCCGGACTCAAAACCGGAAGTTACCATCATCGGAAGCGCTAAAACATCTTCTACTTTCTTCAGCGCTGTCTCATCTTCCTTGACGAAATCCTTCAAAACGAAGGCGGTCTTATCATAAGAACTCTCGTCTTTTTCATATGCATCCTTCACCGTGTCCTGGTCCTTTTGTGATACAAACAACATCACCTTATTCCACTCTTCTTCTGAAATCGCAGCCGGCACTTTATCTTCAATTCCGCCTTGCTGGATTCCCACGTTGACAATATCGGATGTATAAGCCGGAAGTGACAGGTCACAATAAGCCTGTACTGCCAGTATCGCAACAATCGCGATGACCGCTTTCCAGTAATGTCCGATAAATTTAAATAAATTTTTCATACGCTCTCCTTTCCTGCCTTATCTCTCTGTTTTACTTTCTCCTGATGTATGAAACCTTGGTTCTTCTTTTAAGTTGTCAAAAATCTGAATCATAATTCTTCGCAAAAGAAGCTTCTCTTCCTGACTGATGCCTCGGAACATGATTTCATCCATCTGCATGGCTACTTCCTTTACATGTTCAATGCAAGCCTTTCCCTTTTCATCCAGATACAGACGCATGATCCTTTGATCCTTTTCGTCCGGCTGTCGTTTGATAAATCCAGCCTTCTCCATCTTCTGAATCGCAGATGTAATAGACGGCGCCGTCACATTCAGCTTTTTTGCCAGCTCCTTCTGAGAAAGAGGCTTTTGAGAAACAGCTTCCTCATGATGCAGCATAAACAGGATGCCTGCCTGACTCTTATTCAGCCCATACTTGTCAAACATCTTCTGTGCCCGCAGTCCGCCCTGATGAACCACCATCCCAAAGAGTCCGACACTTGGAACCTTATCCAGATCACAGCGCATTGCTATACCTCCTTTTTAATCAGTTAGATATCTAATCGATATATTAGTATTATCTTCCAAAAAAATCAAGCATTAATATAATTTTTCACATTTTTTTAATATTTATGACAATAAACTAGTTAGATATTTAATTATTTTCATTTCGTAAAAAAGCAGTCTCAGATCAACATCTGAGACCGCCAGATAAAAATCCCGTTATGTTCTATTTTATTCCTCTTCTTCTGTACTTTTTTTGCGCTTCAGAGTCCTTACATTTACTCCATTAACTTCAATATGATCATCTACAGCAATGACCAGACACTGCCTTCCATCTATCACTCTCGTTTCGATCAGATCCGCCCGTTCCGGATTGACTTTAATCACAATATCCGGCGTTTCAATCTGAAACTTTTTTGTCTCCGTAATATTAGTTGCAAGAAGAGAAGTCTTTTCCCCTGCTGTCTCTTCATAATTTTGATCAAAACTTTCCATCTTTTCCGAAGAAACGCCGCTCTTTTCAAATACCTTACGCACATCTGTCTTATCCAGCTGCAGCGGTTCCGGTTCTTCTTTATGTTCCTCAATCATGTCATTCAAAGTATCATGGATATTGCGGATCGTCTCATAATCTCCGTCTTCTCCCAGAGTATCCTCGATCAGCATCTGAAATGTCTCCTTCTGCGTGTTGGCTGACATCGGCATCCTTGCTCCCAGCAGCTGCTCAATCAACTCCGGCTGCAAATCCTCTGATTTCTTCGTATAATAGAGTACTCCATGAATATCCGTGCTTCTGTCATTAAAAGCCGGAAACAAAAATCCCTTGTCCGGCATATCTACCACCCAGTCCCGGATACGATCCTGAATACAATTGCTCTCTGCATTGTAACTTAATCCTGCCTTTGACAACGAAACCGGACAGATACTGCACACCAAATACTCATACACTTCATCGGATGCGTCAAACATCTCCATATTGTCAGACGATCTGCCCGGCACATCATACATTGCATGGATTAAAATAATATAATAATTCTCCGCATACTCATATGTAGCGATTACTTTGTCATAAAATTCTTCCAGGAGCATGTCATCTTCCAGCTTACTGGCTTTTAGTTTCATTAAAAATTCCTGTGTCCCGCCTGGCATCTCCTGGTCGATCGGGAATTCCATATTCAACATATTTTTCCCCATCGTCCCGGAAAGTGTCTTTTTAAAAATGTCAAAATATTTAAACGCCTCTTCCTCAGGCAAAGATAAAAATGCCGATTTTGATTCCATCTTTTTATTTTTCTCATGATCCACATAGCAGCCGGCAATTCTTGTGATCGCGCAATTTGCCGGTGTAAACTGCTTGCGGATTTCTAATACTTCTTTTTTATTCATGATAAATTTCTCCCTCCAGAATATAAGAAAGGGTCCTGTAACAACCAGAACCCTTTTATACAACTGCTAATTATATTATATGGACAGCCTGTATGGATGTCAATATCGTTTTCTATTTCCCTCATTCCTGTTACTTCATTCTGCTACTGCCTCCCTTTTTTATTAGCATTTCTTATATTAATAACAATTATCATTATTATAAATAATTACAAATTTCTACTTTCTAGTAGACTTATCGTTTTGTTTTGGTTATAATACATATGTCAGAAAAATTTCGTTAAAAATTAAAGGAGGACTATTTTTATGAAAAAATATTTATGTGAAGCATGTGGATACATTTATGATCCTGAAGTAGGCGATCCAGACAACGGTGTAGAGGCTGGAACAGCTTTTGAAGATATCCCGGAAGACTGGTTATGTCCACTGTGCGGACTTGGAAAAGACGCATTTGTTGAAACAGAATAATGCATAAAAAGTATCGCTCATCATCTCAGGCGGATGATGAGCGATTTCTTTTTTATTTTCCTGTATGAAGCAATTCATTCGCATTGCGGATCCGCTCTTCTGTCGGAGGCTCGATCCCCTCCAGCGGATATTCCATCCCCAGTTCTTTCCACTTATACTCTCCCAATGTATGGTACGGAAGTACTTCCACTTTCTCCACATTAGAGAGTGTCTGAATGAATGCATCCAGCTTTTTCAGATATTCATCATTATCACTTCTCTCCGGAACCAGTACGTGACGAATCCACACCGGTTTATTGATGTCACTTAAATATCTCGCCAAATCCAGAATATTCTGATTCGTATGACCAGTCAAAATCTTGTGCTGCTCATCGTCAATATGTTTGATATCCAAAAGAAGCAGATCTGTATATTTCATCAGTTCCTCAAACTTACTAAAAAACGGTTCTTCTCTTGTAAAAGGTGCTCCACTTGTATCGATTGTTGTGTGGATTCCTTTTTCTTTTGCTTTCTTAAACAATTCCAATAAAAAGTCGATCTGCAAAAGCGGCTCGCCTCCGCTGACTGTAATTCCACCGGATTTTCCCCAATAACTGCGGTATTTCCACGCTTTGTCCAACAATTCATCTGCAGACATCTGCGTTCCTGTCTGCATACTCCATGTATCCGGATTATGGCAGAACTGACAGCGCATTGGACATCCGCTCACAAAAATAAGAAAACGGACTCCCGGTCCGTCTACGGATCCAAAACTCTCTGTTGAGTGTATATATCCTTTCATTTGCTTGATTCCCTTTCTCTTAATATTTAAAAAGGGACGTAGCATCCTGTTTGTACTACGTCCCTGTGAATTACAAATTACAGTGCTTTATGGCATGTTCTTGCAATTACGTCTAACTGCTGCTCACGTGTCAGGTCGATGAATTTAACAGCGTATCCTGATACACGGATTGTGAAGTTTGCATATTCTTCTTTCTCTGGGTGCTCCATAGCATCGATGAGTTTCTCTGTTCCGAATACGTTTACGTTCAGGTGATGTGCTCCCTGATCAAAGTATCCGTCCATTACGTTAGCCAGATTTACTTTTCTCTCATCGTCATCATGTCCAAGTGCTCCAGGGCTGATTGTCTGTGTATTAGAAATTCCGTCCAGTGCTTCTTCGTATGGAAGTTTTGCAACTGAGTTCAGAGAAGCTAACAGACCATTCTGCTCTGCACCGTAAGATGGGTTTGCTCCTGGTGAAAGTGGTTCCCCAGCTTTTCTTCCGTCTGGAAGAGATCCTGTAGCCTTACCATATACAACGTTAGATGTAATTGTAAGGATAGATGTTGTTGGCTCAGAGTCTCTGTATGTGTGGCATTTTTTCAGTTTGCTCATGAATGTTCTTAACAGCCATACAGCAATCTCGTCAGCACGGTCATCATCGTTACCGTATCTTGGGAAGTCTCCCTCTGTCTCGTAGTCAACAGCAAGTCCGTTTTCGTCGCGGATTACTTTAACTTTTGCATATTTGATCGCACTTAAAGAGTCTACTACGTGAGAGAATCCAGCGATACCTGTAGCGAATGTACGTCTTACGTTTGTATCGATCAGAGCCATCTCTGCTGCTTCATAGTAGTATTTGTCGTGCATGTAGTGAATCATGTTCAATGTATCTACATACAGTTTAGACAGCCATTCCATCATCTGGTCATATTTGTCCATTACTTCATCATAGTCAAGGTACTCTGATGTGATTGGGCTGTATTTTGGAGCAACCTGTGTTTTTGTCTTCTCATCAACACCACCGTTGATTGCGTAAAGCAGACATTTTGCAAGGTTTGCACGTGCTCCGAAGAACTGAATCTCTTTTCCTGTCTGTGTTGCAGATACGCAGCAGCAGATAGAATAGTCATCTCCCCATACCGGACGCATTACATCATCGTTCTCGTACTGTACAGAACTTGTCTTGATAGAAATATAAGAAGAATATTTCTTGAAGTTCTCTGGCAGATTAGAAGAATATAATACTGTCAGGTTTGGCTCTGGTGAAGGTCCCATGTTCTCCAGTGTATGAAGGAAACGATAGTCGTTCTTTGTTACCATAGAACGTCCGTCCATTCCGATACCACCCATTTCCAGTGTAGCCCATACCGGGTCTCCTGAGAACAGCTCGTTGTAAGATGGAATTCTTGCGAATTTAACCATTCTGAACTTCATAACGATGTGGTCGATCAGTTCCTGAGCTTCTGTCTCTGTCAGTGTTCCGTTCTTTAAGTCTCTTTCAATATAAATGTCAAGGAATGTAGAAATACGTCCAACGCTCATTGCAGCACCATTCTGAGTTTTGATTGCTGCAAGGTATCCGAAGTACAGCCACTGCACAGCTTCTTTTGCGTTTGTAGCTGGTTTGGAAATATCAAATCCGTAAACAGCAGCCATTTCTTTCATTTCTTTTAATGCTTTGATCTGATCAGCGATTTCTTCACGAAGACGGAAATCTGTTCCTTTCATTCCGTGTCTTTCACCTTCGATAAAATCATTCTGTTTCTGCTCGATCAGGTAATCGATTCCGTAAAGAGCTACACGACGGTAGTCACCTACGATACGTCCTCTTCCGTATGTGTCCGGAAGTCCTGTGATGATCTTGCTGTGACGGGCTTTTTTCATCTCAGGTGTGTAGATATCGAATACTCCCTGATTGTGTGTTTTATGATATTTTGTGAAGATCTCGTGCAGTTTCGGGCTTGGCTCATATCCGTATGTTGTACAAGCCTGCTCAGCCATTTTAATACCACCGTATGGCATAAATGCTCTCTTCAGCGGTTTGTCTGTCTGAAGACCAACAACCTGCTCTAAATCTTTCATTTCTTCGTTAATATATCCCGGGCCATACGCTGTCAGTCCAGAAACTACTTCTGTCTCCATATCCAGAACGCCGCCTTTTGCACGCTCTTCTTTCTGCAGTTTCTGAAGCTCTCCCCATAATTTGTCAGTTGCCTCTGTAGGTCCAACCAGGAAAGATTCATCACCTTCATATGGTGTGTAGTTGTTCTGGATGAAGTCACGAACGTTAACTTCCTCTTTCCAGAGTCTTCCGTTAAATCCTGACCACTGTTCAAACTGTGCCATCGTTTAAAATCCTCCTTCAATGTACATGAATAATTTTCTCTTTCTTACGGGTCTTAGTATACCATTATGTTAAAAGAAAGACAAGAGAAAACAGGAATGATTCTCGTTTGTATTTGATTTAGTACAATCTGAAAATTTTAAAAAAATATTGCCAAAAACGCACTGCATTTTTGGCAATATTCTCATTTCTTATAACCGAAAACCGTCTATTCGTTTTTCAGATTATTTGAATTTTTTTACTAATACTGCAAGGATTGCTGCAAGACTGACACCTGCCGGTAATGCTGCAGCTGCTGCACTTGTCTCATCTCCTGTTTTTGGAGAATTCTTCTTCTCGTCTTTTTTGTCTTCTTTTTTATCGTCTTCTTTATTTGGTTTTTCTGGTTTCTCCTGATCTGGAGTCTCTGGTTTCTCCGGTTTATTTGGCTCCTCTGGATCCGGAGTTTCTGGTTTATCCTCTTTGATCTTTGTTACACTCAGCTGTAATGGTGTCTCTTTGTACAGCTCTACCTGGAAATCTCCAACTTCCTGTAACTCATATCCTTCCGGTACCCACTCTGTGATCTCTCTTGTGTGGAAGATTCCGTCTCCGTCTCCATCTACAAAGTAGTCTCCGCCAGCTACTACTTCATCGTTGTTCTCAGCATCTACAAACTGGATTTTTACGATGGAAGAAAGGTCACCTTTCTCTACAACCATTGTATGTCCGCCTGTGGATCCAAATGGAATTTTGATTTCTGTTACCTGATCTCTGTCGTTGGACAGCTTGTATCCTGTTGGAAGATTAAAGTCCACACCAAGTCTGAATACCGCGTCTTCTCCATCAGCGCCTTCTGCTGTTACTGTTTCTGTTGTAACAACTTCTCCGTTCGGAGTTTCAAATGTAATGTGAAGCACTGCTTCTCTGATTTCTACATCTTTCTTTACAGAAACATATACGTATCCATCTCTGATGATGCAGTCTGAACTTACCAATGCATATCCTTCCGGCATATATCTTGTCAGAATTGCCATGTTTACGCATGATGTATCAATTGACACCTGTACCGGTACTTCTGCTACCTGTTTCTCAGCATCCTCATCATAGTAATTGATCTTTACATTCTGTACTTCTTCTGCTGGTGCTACGGATACATATACATATCCGTCTCTGATGATACAGTCTGTACCTTCAATTGTATATCCTTCTGGAAGATATCTTGTCAGGATTGCCATATTTACACATGATGTATCCATTGATACCTGTACCGGTACTTCTGCTACCTGTTTTCCTGCTGCTTCATCGTAATAATTGATTTTTACATTCTGTACTTCTTCTGCTGGCGCTACGGATACATATACATATCCGTCTCTGATGATACAATCAGAACCTTCAAGTGTATATCCTTCTGGCAGGTATCTTGTCAGGATTGCCATATTTACACACGATGTATCAATTGATACCTGTACCGGCACTTCTGCTACCTGTTTTCCAGCTGCTTCATCATAATAATTGATTTTCACATCCTGTGTTTCTTCGACAAGTACTTTCTTTACCTCGGCATATACAAAATAAGAATCCTGTGTCTCTCCACCTGCTACCGAATAGATACCTTCTACCAATTCATATCCTTCTGGAAGATATTTTTTCACAGTTTCTGCCGGCAATACTTCATATGTATCTTTCGGATCATCACCCCAACGATAATCCTCCACTTTTTCATTGTTAAATTGCACAAAGATAGATTCATTGTTGTCTGTATCTCTAAAATTAATTTCACCAGAAATCCTATCCCAACTATCGCTCTCCGTCTCCACCTTTTCCACTGGCTCTGCTGCAAACACTGGTGCAACGTTCGCTGTTGCAATTGAAACAACCATAACACCCGTCAGGCATACGCGCATTAATTTTTTCCTGTACATACTACTTTCCTCCTATTATAACTTTTAGTTTCCCCTTAAATAACAAACCATTTCAAATTTCCGTAACGTTTGCTACCTAAACACTTCTAGTGTATATTCGAATCCTTTTTTTGTCAATACTTTCCAATATTCTATGAAAAATTGCTGCATTTTTTATATTCTTTGTCATAAAAAATACCGGTAACCTGATATCTCTCCAAAACTGATATCCCTTTACCGGTATTTCTTATTCCCACGTAATATCCTCAACCTCATACACTGATACAACATTTGTCTGATAATTGACTACCATCTGCATAGTATATATCTTTTCAAATGCCTGGTCATTTCTTGTGCCTTTCACATCTATATCACATTCCACAACACCTACATCTGTTTTACCATATTGCGCTTTCTTTGCACTTTTTACTTGTGTAGACACTTCATTGATATTAACCACGCTTTCTTTATAAAAAGCATCTCTTTCTTCTTTTAATAATCTTCTATATTCTGTATTTGCAATACTTTGATACAAACTCTGATCTGTTATTTCTTTATCTTGAGCATCACTATTTACCGCCAAAAATGCTTTTGCCCAACTATTGACACCTTTTTGTATTACTTTTGTTTCTTCATCTGGAAGGGACTCCTCTGTAACTTTCAGCTGTTCATATATTGTCAACGGTACTGTTTTTTCTTCCTTATCTTTTTTCCCACATCCACATGTCAGAATTCCCAATATACATATCATCAATACCAATCTTATGTATTTTCTCATTGTAATCCTTGTTCCTTTCGCCACCTGGCTTATACCCCTGTCTTTCATGTACTCCCCATAGAAAAATATTGCCAAAAACGCAATGCATTTTTGGCAATATTTCCATTTTTTATAACCTAAATCCGTCTATGCGTTTTTCAGATTATTTAAATTTTTTCACTAATACTGCAAGAATTGCTGCAAGGCTCACACCTACAGGTAATGCTGCGGTTGCTGCACTTGTCTCATCTCCAGTCTTTGGAGAAGTTTTCTTCTTATCTTCTTTCTTAGTATCCTCTTTTTTGTCGTCTTTTTTATTTGTGTCTTCTTTTCCTGTATCTTCTTTGTCAGGATCTTCTGGTTTCTCTGGTTTGTTTGGATCTTCCGGATCTGGATTCTCTGGCTCTTCTGCAATCTTTGTCACACTAAGCTGCAATGGAGTTTCTTTATAAAACTCTACCTGGAAATCTCCAAATTCCTGTAATTCATATCCTTCCGGTACCCACTCTAATACTTCTGTATGATTGAAGATTCCATCTCCGTCTGCATCTACAAAATAGTCTCCGCCTGCTACGACTTCATCTGTTTCAGCATCTACAAACTGAATCTTCACGATTGATTCTTTTGCAATCTTCTCTACTTTGATCTGTAATGGACAGTCTTTGTAATCCGCTACAAAGAAATCTCCAAGAACCATTGGTTTGTATCCTTCAGGAAGCCACTCTGTCAGTTCATTTACATTAAAGATTCCATCTCCGTCTGCATCTACAAAATAGTCTCCGCCTGCAAGTACTACACCTGCTTCATCTACAAACTGTGCTTTTACGATAGAAGATTTATCTTCTTTTTCTACAATCATTGTAAATCCGCCTGTGGATCCAAATGGAATTTGGATGTTTGTGATCTGATCCACTCCTTCTGCCAGTTTATATCCTTCTGGAAGGTCAAAATCTGTTCCCAGCATGAATGTCCAACACTCTCCGTCTGCTCCCTGAGATGTTGTAGATACTGTCTTTGTTCCTACTACTTCTCCATCCTGTGTTTCAAATGTAATATGAAGAACAGTTTCTCTTGCTGTTACCAGACATTCTGTTGTTTTAGTTTCTCCCGCTTTCAATGTCTCTACAGGATAATCTACTGCCAGCTGGTATCCAAATGGGATATTAAAATCAACTGCTGCATCAAATACATAATTTCCATCTGCATCCTGACGTGAACCTGTTAATGTTTCTTCTCCAACTACTTCCTGTGTTGTCTGATCTTTGTACACCACCTTCATAGTTGCAGCCTTTACCGCTTTCACTTTCAACTGTGTTGTTTTTCCTACATAATCTTTTACGAACTGATCACCTGCCAAAGACAATTCATATCCTTCTGGCACCGGAAGTTCACTAAGATTAAAAATTCCATCTCCATCTGCATCTACAAAATAGTCTCCACCTGCTACGACTTTATTTCCGTCCATAAACTGTACGTTAATAATAGATGCTTTTGCAATTTTGTCAACCGTTACCTGGAGTGCTGTGTCTGCGTAATCTTTTGTAAAGAAATCTCCAACTGTCTCTGCTTTGTATCCTTCTGGTACTGGAAGTTCACTCACATTGAAAACTCCATCTCCATCTGCATCTACAAAGTAGTCTCCACCTGCTACGACTGTTCCTGCTGCATCTACAAACTGTGCTTTTACAACAGATGCTTTTGCAATTTTGTCAACTGTTACCTGGAGTGCTGTGTCTGCGTAATCTTTTGTAAAGAAATCTCCAACTGTCTCTGCTTTGTATCCTTCTGGTACTGGAAGTTCACTCACATTGAAAACTCCATCTCCATCTGCATCTACAAAGTAGTCTCCACCTGCTACGACTGTTCCTGCTGCATCTACAAACTGTGCTTTTACAACAGATGCTTTTGAGGTTGTCGTCTCTGTTCCTGCTGGTGCTTCAGCTGCAAATACTGGCGCTACATTTGCTGTTGCAACAGTCACAACCATAAGTCCTGTTAAGCATGCGCGCATTAACTTTTTCCTATACATGTTTCTTTCCTCCTAAACATTCTCTTAATTAATAAGTTTTACCCCAACAGTACAATTACGACTTTTCCCCTTTCATTTTCTAAGCTACAAATTCTAGTCGTGCCTATATTTATACTCTCAAACGTGTATAAACTTAGGCATGGTAAGCCTAATAATCCCTCTGTTTGGTATTATCATACCATTCCTCTTAGCACAGTTTGTCAACACTTTACATACATTTCATTCAAAATTTTTCCATATTTTTTTCACATTCTCCAGCTTCTACCATCATTTTTACCCCCCCCCAGCCCGTCCGAAAACTTGATTCTCTACCATAAAAATACCCCTTTTCTTCCAATG
>PVMQ01000381.1_pt1 | contig 51127 bp, 39 predicted proteins | sample 1853411 | NCBI WGS metagenome assembly PVMQ01 (sample SAMN08533513, study PRJNA380276) | Human gut metagenome, whole genome shotgun sequencing project.
CTTGTGTGGACAGGGTACCGAAATAATAGGGAACCGGCTTGTACACCTCCTGCTTAGGATCCGTCTTGGGGATAAAAAACTTTCGTGCTTGAAATGCTTGTGGCATAGTTTGATAATTAAAGATTAATAATAGAAAATTAATTGCTTGCTGATCAATGTTACAAAGATAGGTTCCGCCGTAAGGGGCGGTGATGCCGATTGATGCCCGGGGTAGGGAATAACGATTAATTAACATGGGACGCAGTGATAACCGCCGGTTTCTTACGCTGCCTATCGTAAGCCCCTTTGAATAGGCATTATAAGAAGCCTTGGATGGGCATTGTAAAGACCTTAGAATGCCTGTTCTAGTTGACAAGTGACAATAGGCCGTTTTAATTTACCGCTGTGCGTAACTGTCAACTAATTTACGGTTCACCAAGATAGAGTATGATCAACCCCACCTGTCGTGGCGTAAATATACGTTGCTCGGGGCGGTAGCCCGTCTCCCGCAGCTTATCGTACAACTCCGTGCATCGGATGATCCAACGGCGTAGACGGTTACAAGCTTGATGGGAGGCCAGCTCAGGGAAATAGGATGCCGCCAGTGCGGACTTTCTTAATGGTAAGGACATTTGATTTATGATTTATAGATTTGGGAGAATGAAACTTTCAAACTTTCAAACATTCGTACCCCCCTCACACACACGCCCGTTGGGTACATTATATAGGGGTGTGAGGGAGGTCGGGATTACTTATGGGTGACACGGCCGCCGAAGCTGTACTCGCCCCGGCCGTTCTTCTCCAGCGTGCCTCGTTCCTGCATTCGCTTGAGACAGGTATCTAGGGTGGCGGTGGGGATGTTGTTCCTCTCTGCTTCCTCCAAGGCCTGTTGTCGGTTGAAAGAGAGTGGAAGGGCCGCGAAGAGAGCCTCTTGGGGCGTGGGCGTGCGAGAGCGTGGCACCTCGTCAGACGGAAGCAGGGAGAGTATGCCCGCCGAATGACGGTAGAGCGGCTCCACGAGCGAGAGGACAGCTTGAAAATCGTCATCGTTGATGCGTAACTCTAGGGAAGGAACGATACCGTCCCGTACGTTCTCCTCCGGGATCTCGGGGGCAGACGAGAGACCGGGACAATTGAGGATTGAAAACTGAGAATCGAGAATGGCTTGTGGGGTGAGGAGACTCTCCACCGATCGCAGGAAGGCCACCACGGAAGCGATCCGGCAGATATTGATGGCGATACGGGCCACGGAGCTTCGCATCGGATAACCGTAGGAAAGACCGGCGTGCCCGAATATGCGTGCGAAGCAGCTGTTGAATCGCTCCTTTTGCGTGTCGGAGAGATGGAATTGTATGATATTGACCCTCTCACGCAGGTAGTCCACGAGCATTTTCCACTGCTTCCCCCAATCGGAGAAGAGGCTATCCATGTCCTCGTCGCCCTGCTCGAACTGATCCGCCCACTCGTCGATGGGTGGCATCCGGTAGAACAATTGGCGTGAGAACAACCCGTTCTCGGCCGAGGGAATGAGTGGCCGTACCTGCGCCGGGGTCCCGCTTAACAAGACACTGAGGTAAGAGGCCGGGCACTCCCGGTATTCCCGGTTCGTGCGTCGGTTGAAAGCCAGTCGCTCGTGGTCGTGGCATTTACGCAAGGTATCGCTCCAGTGCCCGTGCTCGGTGCCGATGGCCGTGCTCACGGTATCGGCCTCGGTCTCGCAGATCAGCCCTATGCCGTCGGCCTCGATGAGGTTCTCCAGCACGCCGGTGCCGGAATTGTTACCGGCGATAAGGAACATCTTGAGGGGAGGCATCTCGGGCTCCGGCGTATCGGATTTTTTCTTGCCCAGCGAGTCCCAACGGCTCTTCTCCTCCCGGTAAGCTTTATGCCTCTGCCGGTAGTTCGCCATCATCGCCTCATGTATCGGCTCGGCAAGCCGGCGTGTCCAAGCGAGGGCTCCCTTTCCCGAGGCGGGAGGGGCGACGATGAACGTTTGCAGGCAAGGGTAGTAGAATTTTCGCCCGTACGATATCCGGATCGATTTGTTGAGTGTCGCTCCCAACACGGTGATACCTCCCAGCAGGAGGATATCCTTTTGGGCGGGGGTATCGCCCCGGTCGATCATCCGTTTGAGGAAAGCGGGCCAAGGATACTCCGGAAAGGCGGGCGGGACATTTTTCACGGACTGTTCCTCGTGCGTACACGTGTGCGTGTGTGAAGGAGGCGTGAATGTTTGAAAGTTTGAAAGTTTCCCGGCCTCGGCCATGGATTTGTCCAGTTTCACGCCGGCTAGGTCCGCCAAGTGGAATACGGATCCCAAGCCATTCCGTCCATTGCCTCCTTTGAGGGCATGGTCGTATAGCTTATCCGCCTCGGTAGAGACATATTTCTCCGACATCCGGCAGATACGATGAAAGAATGTCCGGCCGGCCTTTCCGCAATCGTTGGCGATGGCGAAGGCGATCGGCATATACTCTTGATAGGTGGGAGCGATGTTCGCCCCCTGTTTCTCGATGGCGGCAACGAGCCGCTCCAGATCTGATAATGGGTTCATGATGAATGAATAATGAATGGTGAATAATGATTTATAACTACCAACTGTCACTTGTCCTCTGTCAACAATTCCGGTCTCCTAGCCTCGCTGAGGGATCGTGGCAAAGGAAGCAAGCCCGTGAGAGGTCTGCGTTCGTGGCATCAGCTTTCAGCCCGTATTTCCACTCAAGGTATTCCCAAGCGAATCGTACCGCCTCGTCGAAAGACTCCTCTACGGTTTTCTTGATCGACAGGCGATAGGGTACGAGGAGCTTGATTCCCGTGGTACTGGGACTCACGAAGGAGAGATCGGGGCGTAGCCGCTCATCGGCGAAGAGCGTGTCCCTCCAACAGATCGCCTCTTCGGGTGAGGAGAGGTGATCGATGTCGATGACGAACTCGCCCGAGGGCACGAGCAAGTGATCTTCCTTGCGGTAGGAGAAGATACCGGCGGGCGTGACATAGGGTAGCAAACTCTGTTTCAGCCGCCTGAACCGTTTCTCGTCGCTCGATGCGGCACGTACCTGATCGGTACGCTCACGCAGCCACTCGCTGGTGGTGATATAGGCGTACAATTGACTGACACAGACGACCCCGTTCGGTACTTGATTGGTGATGGGGGCGTTGAAAAAGGAAAAGATAGACTCTTTCATGATCGGATAAAATAAATTGATTATTCGGTTACTGCCGGTAAAGGAACGCGTTCCTGCCCGTTCCCGGAATAGCGATGGACGGGACGGGTACGGAAACGGACGTATGGTGGATGAAATGAGGATAGAAATAAATATCCCCCGTGAAAAGGGTGATTATTGTTAACACTTAAATTAAAAACGGATATGACAGAAAATCAAGAGCGGGCGGAACAGGCACGTTCTGCCTTTACGGTCAATGGAGGTAACGTGCAGATCCTGCCCAATGCCACCATCGCTATCCAGAACATCCATTGGGGTGACGGGACGGTGACACGGACGGAACGCTGGATTACGCCCGCGGAATCGGGACTTCATGAGTCTCCGTCTCCTCCGATAAACTCTCCTGCCCCTCCGGTGACGGCTGAACCCTCCTCGTTGGCGTTGTTCATCCCGGACGAGGCGACCCGTCTTGTCTACGAGGCCCGCCTATGCGCCTGCCCGGACACGGTCACCCTTTGCCAAACGGTATTGACGGACCTTTACAACGAGATCCTAGCCGACTACTCGTCTCCCCTCAAGCTGGTCAAGAGCCGTGCCTTCATCAGCGCCCTTTTGCCTCACCTCACGTTCGTGAACGGGGCGAATGTACCGAGCATTCGGTATGGGATCAGGAAGTATGTGCTGGGGGAAGGGATGAGATAAATGAGAGATCCTAGAAGCTCTGCTATTTGTATTATGCTGAATGATTTGTCTCAGTGATCTATCTCTATAAATATCGCTTGAACTCATTTTAAATCTAAATATTCGATGCGTTTGTCCCGCTGGTGTATCGGCGGGGTAAGCGTGTTTTATGTACTCATTTTTATGTCAGCTACGTCAGAGAATAATAAGCGGATAGCGAAAAACACGCTATTCCTCTACATGCGAATGCTCCTAATTATGGGGGTGACGCTGTACACTAGCCGGATCGTGCTACAGGTATTGGGGGTAGAGGATTTCGGGATTTATAATGTGGTGGGGGGAATCGTGGCTTTGTTGGGATTTATCAGTTCTTCCATGTCTATTTCCATACAAAGATTCCTTTCCTATGAGATGGGCAGAAAAAACTATGAGAAAGTGTCACGGGCCTTTAGCATGGCCTTGCAAATCCACGGGATAATAGCGGTTGTGGTGATGATGTTATTGGAAACGGCTGGTATATATTTTTTGCGATGTAAGATGGTAATACCTATAGATCGCATGGATTCGGCATTGTCTGTTTTTCATTGTAGTGTGCTGGCTTGTGGTTTCTCAATCGTACAAGTGCCATTTATTGCGTTAATCATTGCTTATGAGCGTATGGGGTTGTATGCTTACATCGGTATCGTGGATACGATGTTAAAATTGGCGATCGCTTTTCTTCTAGGCTGGATCGCTTATGACAGTTTGGCTCTTTATGGTGGATTGATGTTGGTGGCTACTATTGTTATTACATTAGCTTATGTGATGGTGTGTCATCTCTCATTTAAAGAGATTCGTTATCAATGTATTTGGGATACTCGGTTGTTTGGCTCGTTGACACGATTTGCTTCTTGGAGTGCCTTGGGGGAAATGGCTTGGGGATTTACCCTTCAGGGGGTAAATATTGTGTTGAATCTTTTTTTTGGAACGGTAGTTAATGCGGCTTATGGTATTTCTTCACAAGTGTCGGCGGCGGTTTATCGTTTCTTGGGAAGCTTTCAGACTGCGGTCAATCCGCAACTGATAAAGGAATATGCTCAAGGTAATGTGATGGGTATGATGGGGTTGGCCTATCGGGGAATGAAGTTCTCTTTTTTCTTGTTGTTGTTTATCGCTTATCCGTTGGTGTTGGAAATGGATTTCATCTTAAGTCGATGGTTGGGTACGGTACCTGAATTAGCTCCTGCATTTTGTAGGCTGGTAGTGGCCAATGCTTTATTGGATATTCTTTCAAGTCTGTTTGCTACATTGGCTAAGGCTTATGGAAAGATCCGGAATTACCAAATAGTGGTCTCTCTGACCTTATTCTTGAATTTTCCCCTATCGTATGTGGCGTTGAAAGTAGGTTATCCTCCTTTTATGGTTTTTGTGGTTTACTCCATTGTTTCGATGCTCTTGGTGATTATACGTTGCCGATTGATCGCTGGTATGTTTGAAATAAATGTGCTCTCGGCTTATTCAAAGCAAGTTCTGATTCCCGTATTGAGAGTCTTGTTCATCTCTTCGTTGCTTCCATTAGCGGTCAACTCTGGAATGGAGGAGGGATGGCTTCGATTGTTTGCGATGACCGCCTGCTCGATAGTTTCGGTGGCATTTGCTGTCTATGTGTTGGGATTGACTTCCGGGGAACGGGCGTTTGTAGAAAATAGAATCATAAATATAAAAGAACGTTTAGTGAAAAATGGATGATAAGAAGCAAAGGAGAGTAGGGGTCATCACGTGGATCTCTTACTTTAATTTTGGAACTTACCTTCAGGCGTATGCATTGCAAACAGTTGTTCGTTCATTGGGGTATGCATGCTCCATTGTTTCGGACGAAAAGATGGTTCGTGCGTTGCGTAAAGAAAGTTGTTGGTTACGTAAAGTGGTATCTAAGATTTATCATTTTCTCAAGAGGGACGATGTTTGTTTTATATATGGCATGCGTCAGATAGAGGCGGCGTATGCCTCATTTAAATCTAGCTATTTGAGCGTGGATGATGATTGGAATAGCTCAATGGATCTGGATCAGAGATATGACATCTATGTGTGTGGCAGCGATCAGATTTGGTCGCCAATTTTACCTAAACAAGATTATTATTATGCGGGATTTACGGAAAAGAAAAAGGTGGCCTATGCGCCAAGCATTGGGCAACGGGATTGTTCGGAAGAATGGAGCGAATGGGTAAAGCCCTTGTTAGATCGTTTTTCTCATCTGTCTGTCCGAGAGGAGGAGGGTGCGGCTTTGCTTCGTCGGTTTATGGATAAGCCGGTTGATGTGGTGCTGGATCCCACCTTGTTATTGTCTTCTGAAGACTGGGAAAAACTAGTGGACGTAAGCCCGGAAGACAGTTCTCCATATGTGTTATGTTATTTTTTGACATACAATCAAGTCTATTTGGATTACGTGAGGGCTTTTGCGAGGGAGAGAGGATTACGTGTAAAGATGTTTATGCTGGATAAACGGTATTTGGGGTATTCGGACGAGTCTTTGTTTGCGGGTCCTATAGAATTCCTTCGAACGATCAGGGGGGCCTCTTGTTTTTTTACGGACTCTTTCCATGGGACTATTTTCGCTATTCATTTCGAGAGACGTTTTTATACGTTGAAACGTTTTAGGGAACAGGCGGAGAATAACCAAAATTCCCGTATAGAGAATCTTTTCTCAAAATTGGGTTTACAGGACTATTTCTTGGATGAGAGCGGTTTGTCGGTGATTCCTACGTTGCCTGGGATAGATTATAATTTGGTGAAAGAGAGAATGTCGATCGAGCGAGAGAGATCATTGTCGTATTTGAAAAAATCGTTAGAAAGATAATATGCGAGAGATTTGCCCTAAAGAGTTGTGTGTGGGTTGCCTTTCATGCGTGAATAGTTGTACGCATCAAGCGATAGAGTTTGAAAAGGATGTATGTGGTTTCCGATATCCTATTATCGATCAGGAGAAATGTGTGGATTGTGGATTGTGTGGCTTTGTTTGCCCTGTCAATCATCCTCCGGAAAAGTATTTTCCTAAAGAGTGCTATGCGGTCACAGTAAAGAGCGAGAGGGAACTATTTTCTTGTGCGTCTGGTGGAGCGGCTACAGCGATTGCCCGGCATGTGCTGAATACGGGAGGTGTGGTGTATGGCTGTTCTGGTATGGATATACGTCACGTTAGGCATGTGCGGATTTCAAGGATGGAGGAATTGGACTTGCTGAAAGGTTCTAAATATGTACAGAGTGATTTAGGATTGACCTTTAAACAAATACGGGGAGATTTGAAAGTTGGGAAAGAGGTTCTGTTTGTTGGTACACCTTGTCAGGTTGGAGGATTAAAAACTTATTTAAGAAAAGACTATGATAACTTGATCACGGCAGATTTGGTATGTCACGGGGTGCCCTCACAACAATTATTAAATGATAATATAGACCATTATCGTAAAAAGGGAGTGGATTTACAAGAGGATTCTATCCGTTTTCGGACGAAAATGTCCAGCCAAACTCAATCTTTTAAGATTGAGTATGGCTGGTTCTTCAAGAAGAACCAGCCATACTCGGATTCGCCTTCAAAGAAGGCGTATTATCGTGATCCCTACATGTTTGGATTTATTCAAGGCTTGTTTTTTAGGGGGAGTTGTTATAAATGCCCTTATGCCTATGCGGTTCGTGTAGGTGATTTCACGTTGTCTGACTTTTGGGGATTGGGTAAGGATGCCAGGATGGAATTAGGGAAAGGAGTGTCTGCGGTGTTTATCAATACGGAAAAAGCAAGGGTTTTATTTGAGGTTATGAAAGAAGAGGTGGCGTATGAGCCTCGAGAGGTGCAAGAGGCTATTGTTGGTAATGGCCAGTTACAACGGCCTAGTTCCCGTCATCCTCAATACGATTTGTTCCGTAGATTATATCCTCGATATGGTTTAGCGAAAGCGGTGGATATGTGTTTGCGGAAAGATCTCGTGAAGATCCATCTAAAGGGGATGATAGAAGGTGTAAGAAATTTAATTAAACTATAGGATATGATACAAACAAAAGAGGATTTACGCCTTTATTTAGAGAAGGATAAACAGGCGTTAGGGATTACACGAAAAAGACCATGTCTGGTGGGCGATGATATATGGAAGTTTGAGATAGCCTTGCGATATCATGAGTACTTAACAAATGTTAACGGGGGGGGGGTGACACGCCTTATTCGTCGGAAATTCTGGGGCTTTTTGCATCATTACTTTGGAATACGCTTAGGATTCTCAATTCCAATTAACGTGTTTGATTATGGACTGCGTATTAACCATTATGGGACGATTGTAGTGAACACTAAAGCCCGCATCGGAAAATGGTGTGATATACATGCTTGCGTGAATATAGGGGAGGGTTTGGACAAAAAGGCACCCTGTTTGGGAGATAATTGCTGGATTGGCCCGGGAGCGAAATTATTTGGAGGTATCACTATAGGGAATGGCGTGATGATTGGTGCCGGTAGTGTTGTAAACAAATCTTTTACAGAGAATAATATAACGATTGTGGGTGTTCCTGCCCGCAAGATAAAAGATACAGGAGATCCCTATCACAGGGTGTGATGGGTTTATCTGTTAGGGAAATCATTGAAGTATGAAAAAGATATTGCTAGCCTTCGGGACACGTCCCGAGGCGATCAAGATGGCTCCTTTGGTAAAGGAGTTCCAAAAAAGAGTGGCTCAATTCGAGACAATTGTGTGTGTTACAGGTCAGCATCGTGAAATGCTGGATCAAGTGTTGACTATATTTAATATAAAGCCTGATTACGATTTGAACATCATGAAGCAAGGACAAGATCTGTATGACGTAACCGCACGGGTCTTGATTGGAATGCGTGATGTGCTAAAGGATGTGAATCCGGACGTGGTATTGGTACATGGTGATACGACAACAAGTATGGCGGTTGCGCTGGCTGCGTTTTATCAGCAAATCCCGGTTGGTCATGTGGAAGCGGGATTACGTACGAATGATATTTATAGCCCGTGGCCGGAGGAGATGAACCGACAAATCACAGGACGCATCGCTACGTATGATTTCGCACCAACTCTGCTTTCCAAAAAGAATTTACTCAAGGAGAATGTGCCTGAAGATAAAATTATAGTTACAGGTAATACGGTGATTGATGCGCTTTATTGGGTGGTGGACAAAATTAAGAATGACAAGGCTCTGGATATCGAGCTTGATATGGAATTAAAATGTGCCGGATATGATGTGGGCCGCTTAAGTAATGGGAAGAAGTTGGTGTTGATCACAGGGCATCGCCGGGAAAACTTCGGAGAGGGCTTTATCCGCATGTGTAATGCCATTAAGACATTGACCGAGAAATATCCGGAGGTGGACTTTGTTTATCCAATGCATTTGAACCCCAATGTGCGAAAACCGATCCACGAAGTGTTTGGTAAGGATCTTTCTGATTTGGATAATATGTTCTTTATTGAACCTTTAGAGTATTTGGTATTTGTTAGTCTAATGGAAAAATCTTCAATCGTGTTGACAGATAGTGGCGGCATTCAAGAAGAGGCCCCTGGATTAGGAAAACCTGTATTAGTGATGCGCAACACTACGGAACGCCCCGAGGCATTAGATGCGGGTACCGTAAAATTAGTAGGTACGGACTATGATAAAATCGTGGGCGAAGTATCCCGTCTGTTGGATGATGAGACCTATTATAATCAAATGTCGCATGCCGTGAATCCGTATGGGGATGGATTGGCTTGTGAACGTATTGTTTCAACTTTCATTTAATTAAATAATGATACCCAAGAAAATTCATTATTGCTGGTTTGGAGGTAATCCGTTGCCTCCATTGGCTGTAAAGTGTATAGAATCCTGGAAGAAATATTGTCCGGATTATGAGATAAAGGAGTGGAATGAGAGTAACTTCGACTTGAACTGTAACGAGTATGTCCGTGAAGCATATGAGGCAAAGAAATGGGCTTTTATAACGGATGTAGTTCGTTTATATGCTATGGTTACGGAAGGGGGAATCTATATGGATACGGACGTAGAAGTATTGAGGCCCTTGGATGATCTTTTGGTGTATGAGGCGGTATCTGGATTTGAGACAAAGACTCGAATCCCGACAGGCCTGATGGCCTGTCGGGAGGGTCAGCCCCTCTTTGAGGAACTACTCCATGAGTATGACGGCTTACATTTCAAGCGTCCTGACGGTAGTTTAGATGTGACAACAAATGTTACCCGTATTACGAATGCTTGCCTGAAATATGGGTTCGTTCCTAATAATACGAAACAGACTGTCAATGGATTCACGTTACTTCCCCAAGATTATTTGTGTCCAAAATCATATGAGGATGGTAAGATTTATTTAACGGAGAACAGTATGACGATCCATCATTTCGCTGGAAGTTGGGTGAGCGATGTGGATCGTTATGCACAGGAATTAGGTAAAAAACTTACTTTCTTGCCTGAAAGTATTCGTGGATATGTGGCTATGTTCTGTTCGAATGTCCATTGTAATGGTTTTGCTGCGGCTTGTAAAGAATTTGTAAGTTGGGCGAAACGAAAGGCTGATTTATAGATGTTCTATTTTTGATAGCTATTATGTTAAAGTTGATATTGTTTAATTTTAGTGTTTTTTTGTTTTAAAATAAACGTATGAATTCTATGAATAGAAAATATTGTTTGCTATAAGATGATGTTGATATTATATCTGTTTTTTGTCTAATAAGCTGAATAATCATATAATGGTATTTGTTAATATAGTATTAATATTCAATTATCCAATACTTTGAGGTCTGTATCAATACATTTGATTTTTGCTTCTTCCCAATATTGGATAAATTATGGTCTTTTGTTATGAGTTTAGTGTCTGTTATTGTTCCTGTATATAATATCGAGCAGTATTTAAATATCTGTATGGATAGTATTCTTGCTCAAAGTTATCATAGTTTACAAATAGTTTTAGTAGATGATGGATCTACTGATAATTCTGGGGTAATTTGTGATGAATATGCAGCTAAGGATCCGAGAGTAACTGTGATTCATAAAGAAAATGGAGGCTTGTCTGATGCTCGTAATGCTGGTATTGAAATTGTAAAGGGGGAGTATGTTACTTTTGTTGATAGTGATGATATGTTAAATCCTAGAACGATAGAGTATCTAATAGATCTAATAACTGAATATAATGGAGATATATCTGTTTGTCAAAGTATGGTAGTACAAGAGAATGATTTTGATTATTCACAATTTACTAATAACTCTGATGAAATTATACAACTATCTGATAACCTGTCTATTATGCATCATTTATTAAGTAATAAATATTTAGATGTGACAGCTTGGGGAAAACTGTATCGGACAACTTTGTTTAAAGATATAAGGTTTCCTATAGGAAAATATCACGAAGATATTTTTACTACGTATAGGATATTTGGCTCTTCGAATAAGGTAATAATAGGCTTCATTCAGTATTATTATTACCGAAGTCGTCAAGGTAGCATCATGAAGTCTTCATTTTCTCCAAAGCATCTTGATGGAATAGAAGGAATGGTAGAACGATCAGAGTATGTGAGAAAAATCTATCCAAGCGAATATGGGATTGCCTGTTCAGGTATTGTATATATGGCTAATCAATGCTTATTTCGTATGGCATTATCTAGTGTAAAAGAAACTGATTATGTTGATCTTTTGCAGGAGTGTTTTAGAAAATATGAATGGAGTTATTTATTATGCTCAAATGGGAGATTGTTGTCGAAATTGATGTCTATTATGGCTTATTTAAATGTGAGGTGCACAATTCGAATAATAGCTTTTATAAATCGTTTATTAAAAGTAATATGTTGAATAGTTTGTTTGTTTAGTATATCTGTTTTTTTACTTAATGTGTTAGTGATGATCTATGAATTGTTGATTTTGTATATTATTTCTTTTTCTTATTTTTTTAAAATTACTAGAAGAAATAAACTAGAGATAATAATGGATAGGGATTTTTTTCTTGTTCCTCTTTTTTTGCTGCTTTCCTTGATAATGGGTTTTCGTGCTATAAGTGTTGGTGTAGACACATTAAATTACTATCATACCTTTATGCAAATCAGCAAGATGAACTTTGAAGATCTACTAATTGGATTTACTTATGATGACGCAGAAATAGGATATGTTATTTTTATTAAACTAATATCGATGTTATTTGATGATTACTTTGCTTTCCAGATTATAACATCATTCTTGTTCTGTTTTTTTATGATCTTTTTTATTCGAGAAAATGCGATTAATTATATAACTTCATCAGTGGTGTTTATTGCTCTTTTATATTTGTTGTCTTTTAATATATCGAGGCAGATGTTAGCGGTTTCGATGTTGGCATATGGATGGTGTCTTTATGCTAAAAAGAAATATAAAGGAGCTTTTTTGATATCCTTGTTGTCTGTTTCTTTTCATTATTCTGCCGTATTTTTTGTCGTAGTTTATTTTGTTTATTATTTGAGAAATAATAAGTTTTTTGTTGATTTGTTTCCTCTTTTGATGCTTATTTTTGTTATTTTATTTGATATCGTGATGTCTTTTGTGGAAAAATATTTTGTTTACTATTCTGATTACTATGGAAATACAAGGGATATACAAAATGCTAATATGTCTAAGTATTTATGGCTATTGGAATTTCTTATGTCTTTGTATATTATTTATAAAAATAAAGTGTTTGATGCTTATCATAAGTATATTGCGATGATCTCAATGATGTCTTCAGTCGTTAATTATATATCATTGTCTTTTAATTATTTTGAGAGGATTGGACTTTACTTATATCCTTTTTTGATATTACTGTTTGATATTTTTGGACTTGGTTTTAAAAATAAATACATATGTTCTTTTTATTACTTTTCAGTTTGTGTGTGTTTTTTGTTTCTGTTTTTTAAGTCAACAAAGGCAACACAGTATATTTATTCTTTTTTCTTTTAGTTGAAAATATTTGTTAAATATAAGGTTTGTGGTGTTTTGTATTAATTATATAAATGTGTTATGATTAATAAGTTGTTTATTTTTTTTAGAGTGTTAATTGCGTATTGGAAAAAAATTATTATTGATTGTGTTGGTTTGCGCAGTTGTGAGAAATTAAAGAAAGGGACTTGCGCTGGTCCTCAATTGGTAGTAACGCTAACAAGTTATGGTAGAAGAGTATCTAAGACTGTTTACTATACAATTGTCTCTATCCTTCGTCAAACGAGTTTGCCGGATCGGATAGTCTTGTGGCTTGATGAAGACCATTGGAACGAATTGAATATTCCAGTGCGTTTAAAAAAACTACAAGATTATGGCCTGGAAATTAAGTTCTGTAAGGATATAGGATCATACACAAAGCTGATTAGATCTATTGAGGAATACCCAAATGATATTCTTTTAACTATTGATGATGATGTGATTTATAATAAAAAACTGATTCAATATTTCAGGAAAGCTTATGAGTGTGATCCTAAAAGGATCTGGTGCGCAATTGCTAGTGCGATAAAGTTTGATGATAACGGAAAGATTTTGCCATATCAGTTATGGAGAAAACCGGTTTTTAATTGTCAATTAAATAATATTTTACCGTGGGGTGTATGGGGATGCTTGTACCCTCCACATTCGCTTTATAAAGATGTATGTAGAGAGGATTTGTTTATGTCCTTGTGCCCGAAAGCCGATGATGTCTGGTTCTGGTGTATGGCTCAACTTCAAGGAACAAATAGAGGTATGATTGACTTGAAGGGGCATAGAGGAGCTTATTCTTTTGATGACCTATATCAATACTTTCATCAAAACAGTGCGTTGACACATCAAAACGATCATCAAAATAAAAATGATATACAACTCCGTAATCTGATTTCATATTATAATATTCTTATTAAGAATAATTGATTTTAGAGAATCAGTCATTTTATTTTACATCTAATACAGAGTGTTTGATATGAAAATCGTAAATATTGTAGGAGGATTAGGCAATCAAATGTTTCAATATGCCTTCGCTTTGAGTCTTAAAGAGCATTTTCCTAAAGAAGAAATACGGATAGATATATCTCATTTTAATTATTTATTTGTAAATAAGGTAGGTGCTGCAAATTTGCATAATGGATATGAATTAGATAAAATATTCTTTAATATAGAACTTAAAAAAGCGAATGCATGGCAGTTGATGAAATTAACATGGTTTATTCCCAATTATTTAATCAGTCGAATTGCACGTAAGATATTACCTGTTAGGAATTCTGAATATATTCAAAACAGTAGCGATTGTTTCTTTTATGACCCTATGGTATATAATAAACAAGGGTCATGTTATTATGAAGGGTATTGGCAAGCGATAGGTTATTATGAGTCTATGCGAGATAAGCTATGCAAAATATTCCAGCATCCATCTCCTGAAGGTAAAAATAAGCAGTATATAGAGAATATGGAATCTTCTAATAGTGTTGGTATCCATATACGTCGGGGTGACTACTTATTGTCAGATAACTTTCGTGGTATATGCGAGGTAGACTATTATAAAAGAGCTATTGATAAGATACTTCAAGATGGTGAAAAACACGTATTTTATCTGTTTTCGAATGATCAAAAATGGTGTGAAGAGTATATTCTACCTTTACTGGGGAACTATGAGATTATTTTTGTGACCGGTAATATCGGTCGTGATAGTTGCTGGGATATGTTCTTAATGACTCATTGTAAAGACTTAATTATAGCCAATAGTTCTTTTTCTTGGTGGGGAGCCTTTTTGAATAAGAGAGGGGGAAGAGTGGTCACTCCAAAGAGATGGATGAATAGAAATATCAGATATGATTTGTGGATGCCTGAATGGATTAGAATATAGGGTTTGTGGAATATAGGTCTAAATAGATAACAAGTTGATAAAAAGTAATAAAATAATGAATAAGGTCGCTTTGATAACAGGAATAACCGGGCAGGATGGTTCTTTCCTTGCTGAGTTTTTATTGGATAAGGGGTATGATGTGCATGGAACTATTCGTCGGTCATCGGTTGATTATCGTGAAAGAATCGCTCATCTTGAAGGTTTACCCCATTTTCATTTACATTATGCAGATTTAGGAGATTCGATGAGCATTCTGCAGGTTGTGAAAATTGTTCAACCCGATGAAATTTATAACCTTGCAGCCCAATCTCATGTGCAGGTTTCTTTTGATTCTCCGGAGTTTACGGCGAATGTAGATGCGACAGGAGTACTTCGAATCTTAGAAGCGGTGAGACATTGTGACTTAATAGATAAATGCCGGATTTATCAAGCCTCTACATCAGAATTGTATGGAAAGGTTGAGGAAGTTCCTCAGAACGAGAACACCCCTTTTCACCCCTATAGTCCATATGCGGTAGCAAAGCAATATGGATTTTGGATTGTGAAAGAGTATCGTGAGGCTTATAACATGTTTTGTTGCTCGGGTATCCTTTTTAACCATGAGTCGGAACGACGGGGGGAAACGTTTGTAACCCGAAAGATCACGTTAGCAGCAGCTCGTATAGCCCAAGGAAAACAGGAAAAGTTATATTTAGGTAATCTTTCCTCATTGCGTGATTGGGGATATGCCAAGGATTATGTGGAATGTATGTGGCTTATCTTACAGCAAGATACACCAGAGGATTTTGTGATAGCTACGGGAGAACAACATTCTGTTCGAGAGTTTTGCTATGAAGCTTTTAAAGTTGTTGGCATCGACCTGAAATTTGAGGGTGAAGGAGCTAATGAGATAGGAGTAGATAAATCGACAGGTAAAATATTGGTAGAAGTTTCCTCTGATTTTTATAGGCCTACGGATGTGGTGAATTTGTGGGGAGACCCAACAAAGGCAAAGCAAAAATTAGGCTGGGATCCAACAAGGATGACCTCGTTTAAGGATTTGGTGAGAATCATGGTTGAGGCGGATATGGCAAAAGTAGCTGCTGAACGTGCGGGTGAGCAGGTTAAGTTAAATCTAGCGGAGTATTTGGAAAAGGGTATTGTGAAGTGATATGGAAAAGAACGCTAAGATATTTGTCGCAGGCCATCGAGGGATGGTGGGAAGTGCGATCGTTAGGGAATTGAAACGACAGGGATATACCAATATAATTACTCGCACACATGCGGAGTTAGATCTTCTTCGGCAGGTAGATGTGGAGAATTTTTTTGAGGCTGAGTGTCCGGAATATGTTTTTCTTGCGGCAGCTAAAGTGGGAGGGATTATGGCTAATCAGAACTCGCTTGCTGATTTCATGTATGAGAATATGATGCTTGAAATGAATGTAATTCATTCCGCATGGAATACAAGGTGTAAAAAATTGGAATTTCTTGGTTCTTCGTGTATCTACCCGAGATTGGCCCCTCAACCAATGAAAGAAAGCTGTTTGTTGACTTCAGGATTGGAGAAAACAAATGAGGCGTATGCGCTTGCAAAAATATCAGGATTGAAATATTGTGAGTTTCTCAATAGACAATATGGTACAGACTTTATTAGTGTGATGCCAACCAATTTATATGGTCCAAATGACAATTATCATCCAACCCATAGCCATGTTCTACCCGCTTTAATTCGTCGTTTTCATGAGGCTAAGGAAAAGAAACTTCCTTCTGTGGTGTGTTGGGGTGATGGAAGTCCTTTGAGAGAGTTTTTATATGTGGATGATTTAGCGAATCTATGTGTTTTCTTGATGAATCATTACAGCGGTAATGAAACAGTAAATGCAGGAACAGGAAAAGAATTGACTATAAAAGAGTTGACTGAGTTAGTGGCAAGAGTGGTTGGATATGATGGCATGATAGAATGGGATTTAACAAAACCGAATGGAACCCCTCGTAAGTTGCTTGATGTGTCGAAGGCGGAAGGTCTTGGCTGGAAATATAAGACAGAACTAGAGGAAGGGATTCGTTTGTCGTATATTGATTTTTTGACAAATCCTATGCGTGCAGAGCGTTAACAGATATTTTTTATTACAAGAGGTATAGTTGAATAGTTTTTTATCAGTTATACAAAATTCCCTTATTTATTAAAAGATAATGCAGCCCCTTATATCCATTATAACCCCGTGTTATAATGCTGTCCCTTTTATTGCCCAAACGATTGAATCTGTTTTAACTCAGACTTATCCGTATTGGGAGATGTTGATCGTGGATGATTGCTCGACAGACCGATCAGCTGAGATTATTCAAACATATGTGAAGCGTGATTTGAGGATTAAATATTTTAGGACAGATCATCCTTCTGGTAGCCCTTCGTTGCCTCGAAATATCGCAATGGAACAAGCGCAAGGTGAGTATATTGCTTTCTTGGATAGCGATGACGCTTGGTTACCTTCGAAATTAGAAGAGCAGGTGATTTTTATAAGGAGCGGACCTTATGATTTTATCTATTCAGATTATGAGAAGATGGCGTGGGATGGGAAGCGGAATCAGCGGTTAATTCGTGCTAGACGAATTTCGTCGTTTTGGGATACGTTGGAGAGTAATGAAATTCCTTGTTTGACAGTATTGCTACGTAAAGATTTGATAAGAGAGGTTCGTTTTAAGTCTATTCCTAAAGAAGATTATGCTTTTTGGTTAGAAATCTTGCGGAAAGGGTATAAGGCTTATAATACAGGTAAGGTGCATGCATTGTATAGGGAAGCAAAAAATTCTCGTTCGGGTAATAAGTTTGAAATGTTTAAAAGTCAGTGGTATGTGCTTCGTAAAGTGGAAGGTGTGAAACGAATACCTGCCATTTATTTCATGCTCATATTTGCCTATAAAGGCTTTCGTAAATATATAAAGTGAAAAAGTTAAAGGAGATTTATAAAGCGATAATAGAATGGAACAAGATAACAACACACATATCGTCATCATGGCCGGAGGCATTGGTTCTCGATTTTGGCCGATGAGCACGCCTGATTACCCTAAGCAATTTATTGATGTGATGGGTGTAGGGAAATCATTGATTCAACTTGCCGTGGAACGTTTTTCCTCATTGTGTCCCTTGAGTAATTTTTGGGTGGTGACAAGTGAACAGTATGTGGGGATCGTTCAGCAACAATTACCGGAAATACCGCTAGATAATATTCTTGCTGAGCCGGAGGCTCGTAACACGGCTCCTTGTATCGCTTATGCCTGCTGGAAGATCAAGTGTAGGTTCCCTAATGCCAATATCGTCGTAACACCTTCAGATGCCTTGGTGATCGATGTGATTGGGTTTCGAAAGGTGATTGCGCAGGCTCTTTCATTCACGCAAGAGCGGAAGGCGATCGTGACGATAGGAGTCAAACCTTCAAGACCAGAAACTGGATATGGATATATAAAAACATTTTCTTCCTCTATAAAGAATGAGGTCGTAAAGGTTGAGGCATTTAAGGAAAAGCCCAACCGAAAGGTGGCAGAAGATTACTTGGCTGATGGTCATTATTTTTGGAATGTGGGTATCTTTGTGTGGCATGTAGACATGATTATGGAGGCTATCCGTAAATATACACCGGAACTGGCGAGAGTGATGGACAATATGAGTTTAAGCTTTTATACGGATGATGAGAAAAGAGTAATAGGAGAACTATTCCCTACTTGCGAAAAAATCTCGATAGATTATGCGGTGATGGAGAAAGCTAAAGAGGTTTATATGCTGTCTGCTGAGTTTGGCTGGAGTGATTTGGGTAGCTGGGGATCACTACATTCCTTGTTACCTCAAGATATGGATGGGAATTCAGCCGTGGGGTCAGAGGTACGGATGATCGATTGTGCTGGATGTGTTGTGCACACCTCGGATGAGCGCAAAGTCGTGATTGAAGGACTTAAGGATTATATTGTAGCTGAAAAGAATGGGCAACTATTGATTTGTCGTTTACGGAATGAGCAGATGATAAAGGAGTGGGGAAGATAGGGATTTTCCTGCTTTCTGATAAATTTAAAAATAATCACCTTGGACATTCATTTCCTTTTTGAAGGGGGGGAGACGAATGGCTGGGGTGATTATTTTTTTAGGTGATGACTATAATACTACCATATCATACCCATGAGCCAGAATGGAATGGCGTTGCCTACAGGGTAGTCGGTGTTGTCTCTCAAGACATAGTCCGCTTCTTTAGGATTTTTGTTTTTTCCTCCAACTTCTAGGGTTTGTGATACATGGTCTTTTGTAATCACATAATCACCTTTCTTCTCGTCTTTCATGGCGTTTATCTCGTAACCTGCCCTAGAAAAGCAGTGGACAGTGTAGGCTTCACGTTCCGTTCCTTGGTCTGCATTCAAAACCTTATAAGCACATGGGTCTGCGAACAACATTTTTGCGCCAGTGCTACGGGCTTTCGTGTCATTGGGGTACTTTACTATTTTCAATAGATCTACACTTTCCATCACAAAGAGTAGTTGATAGAGTTTTTCCGCTCCTATTCCCCAGTCGGAGCATAAGGAGGTGACTTGTACACGAGGTATTGAGGAGTTTGCCAGTGTGCCGATAATGGCTCGCATCACACGTAGGTTGTTTTCGGAAATGCTAGGCAGGAAGAACGGTATATCGTTATTGAGAATTTTGTCGATGATAGCCATGTAACGTGCTTCGAAATCTTTCTCTTGGTAGAAAGGACGTGTACCGTAACTACGATAATTGAGGAAATGGTTCAACAGCTCCGCATCTGGTTGTGTAGGTAGTATTGTGTCTCCCAGTTTATACTTGGGGTATATTTGGCCAGTTTCAAGATATAGAAATTCTCTGAACGACATTAAAGGCATCTGTATCGCTACATAACGTCTGGACAAGTCGGCTTTGCCATCACGAAGTACTAACGATGAGGAATCTGAAATCCAGATGATTTTTCCTGGATAGTCATCATACAAGGCCTTCAGATGTATGCTCCAGTTTGATGCGTAGTGAATCTCGTCGATAATAACACCTTCATAACCAAGCATGAATACGCTACTAACTAAGTCATAGAGCGGTTCGCCAATAATCTTCGGATTATCAGCAGAAAAGTATAATAAGCGCCTGCCTTGTGAATGATGGAGTAGAAATGTAGATTTGCCACATCCTCTGGCACCGGTTAGCATCAGTTTTTTAGGGAGCTCATCAAACTCCGTGGTAAATGGTCGCAATCTCTGCGGAAGAGCCGCTAATCGGCGTTGCATGGCCGTTACCAGTGTTTGGAGTATATTTGTATTCATTCTATGGAAATTATATTTACGCACAAAATTACCGAATTATTTCTATGATAGAAAGAATTTATGCAAGAATGTTTCTGTGCCAGAAAGAATATTGGTGTTTTTCTTTCTGTTACGGAAATATTACGGTTCTCGGATGGATATCTTTGAAAGGCCTCTTTCAAGAGGGAAATGAGTGGCTTATGGATTGAAAATAAAACCCTCCCTTTTGCTTATAAAATGTAAGCTTTGTTAACCAAACGTCCGATAAAAACATTTTTTCCGTGAAAGTGTCAATTATTTTATGTTTGTTTAAACAATATGTTAGGGATTGTCTGTATCTTTGCGGCAAAATCAAAAAGTTGATTCGACAATGGAAGTATTGAAGCACGAGTGTGGTGTCGCCATGGTCCGGTTACTGAAGCCTTTGGAGTATTATCACGAGAAGTACGGTAGTTGGATGTATGGACTGAACAAGCTCTATTTGCTGATGGAAAAGCAGCATAACAGGGGGCAGGAAGGAGCGGGCTTAGCCTGCGTGAAGTTAGAGGCAAATGCCGGAGAGGAATATATGTTCCGTGAACGGGCCGTCGGGACCGGAGCTATTACCGAGATATTTGCCGCAGTTCACGAACACTACAAGGATTTAACCCCCGAACAACTCAACGATCCGTTATTCGCCAAAGCCAACCTACCTTTCGCCGGAGAGCTTTATATGGGCCACCTCCGTTACAGTACCACCGGAAAATCCGGAATCTCTTATATCCATCCTTTTTTACGACGCAATAACTGGCGTGCAAAGAACCTTGCCGTTTGCGGAAATTTCAACCTGACAAATGTTCATGAGGTATTCGAGGAGATCACGGCGATCGGCCAGCATCCCCGGAAATATTCCGATACGTATATTATGCTGGAGCAGCTGGGACACCGGCTGGACCGGGAAGTGGAGCGCCTGTACCAAAAGTGTGAGGCGGAAGGATTGAGAGGGATGGATATCACGCATGCCATCGAGGATCAAATCGATTTGTCGAACGTGCTGAAGCGCTGTACTCCGGGCTGGGATGGTGGTTTCGTGATTTGCGGTATCACCGGTAGTGGCGAGTCGTTTAGCGTACGGGACCCGTGGGGAATCCGTCCGGCCTTCTATTATGCGGATGATGAGATTATCGTGTTGGCTTCCGAGCGTCCGGTTATACAAACCGTGATGAACGTGCAGGTAGAGAATATCCGGGAGTTGAATCGGGGAGAGGCGATACTCGTCAACAAGAAAGGCGAGTGGCATATCTCCCAGATCGTGGAGCCGAAAGAGAATAAGGCTTGTTCCTTCGAGCGTATCTACTTCTCACGGGGTAGCGACGTGGATATTTACAGGGAAAGGAAGCGTTTGGGAGATAATCTCGTGCATCCGATCTTGAAAGCGGTGGATTATGATTTGAATCATACCGTCTTCTCTTTTATCCCGAATACGGCTGAGGTCGCTTATTTCGGGATGCAGGAGGGATTGAACAACTATTTGAATAAGCTGAAGAAAGAATGGATCGCCGATCGTAGTCACTTGCTTAGGGAAGAGGAACTGGAGCAAATCCTTTCCATGCGAATCCGCTCGGAGAAAGTAGCTATAAAAGATATAAAATTACGTACATTTATCGCTGAGGGCAATAGCCGCAATGATCTGGCGGCGCACGTATATGATATTACTTACGGAAGTATTGAACCTTTTATCGATAATCTGGTTGTGATAGATGATAGCATCGTGCGGGGTACTACCTTACGCCAGAGTATTATCGGTATCTTGGATCGCCTGCATCCGAAGAAAATCGTGATCGTAAGTTCTTCTCCACAGGTACGTTACCCGGATTATTACGGTATCGATATGTCCCGGATGAACGAGTTTATCGCTTTTAAGGCTGCGGTGGCCCTGTTACGTGACCGGAGGATGGAATACGTGATCTTGGACGCTTATCAAAAGGCGAAGCGACAACAAACAGCGGCGGATGGTCCGTTGGTGAATTACGTAAAGGAGATATACGCCCCGTTTACGGACGAGGAGATATCCGTTAAGATGGTGGAGTTGCTTACACCGGCCGGGACACAGGCGAAAGTAGAGATCGTCTACCAGACTTTGGAGGGCTTGCATGCCTCTTGTCCGGAGCATCCGGGTGACTGGTATTTCTCCGGCGATTACCCGACACCGGGCGGGACTCGGTTAGTGAACGAGGCTTTTATTCACTATATGGAAGAAGAATATTTAGTGAAATGACACAACATACAGATTCTATGCAGACAAACAGAACAGCAACTTTGATGTTAGACGACGGTACCGTCTTCCGTGGCTACTCTTTCGGCTATGAGAGACCGGTGGCTGGCGAGGTCGTGTTCAATACCGCTATGACCGGATATCCGGAGAGCTTGACGGACCCTTCGTACGCAGGCCAGTTGATGGTGTTGACTTATCCGCTCGTTGGTAACTACGGTGTCCCGCCTCGTACGTTCGAGCCGAACGGGATCGCTACGTTTATGGAGAGCGAGAAGATCCACGCCGAGGCGATTATCGTTAGCGATTACAGCCATGAGTATAGCCACTGGAACGCCGAGCGCAGCTTGGGCGACTGGTTGAAGGAGGAGAAGATCCCGGGCATATACGGTATCGATACGCGTGCGTTGACTAAGAAATTGCGTGAGCATGGCGTGATGATGGGACGTATCGTTATCGGCGATGCCGATAACGAAATTGGAAATGGGGAATTGAAGATCGAGGATTATGAGCATGTGAACTATGTGGATCGGGTATCGTGCAAGGAGATTATTTGTTACCTGCCCGATGGTACGAGCCAGACCTGTTCTTTATCGGAAGCCTCCGATTCCCGATTCTCGATTCTCAATTCTCAATTCCAAAAGCGCGTCGTGCTTTTGGACTGCGGCGTGAAACATAACATCATCCGTTGCCTGTTGAGGCGTAACGTGGCGGTGATCCGTGTGCCTTGGGACTACGACTTCAATCAGCTGGAATACGATGGCTTGTTTATCAGCAACGGTCCGGGCGATCCGGATACCTGCGATGCCGCCGTGCGGAATATCCGTAAGGCGCTTTCCGGGGATAAGCCGATTTGCGGTATTTGCATGGGTAACCAGTTGTTGGCGAAAGCCGGCGGTGCTTCTATCTATAAATTGAAGTACGGTCATCGTAGCCATAACCAGCCGGTACGTATGGTAGGCACGGAGAAATGCTTCATCACCTCGCAGAACCATGGTTACGCCGTGGATAACGATACGCTGGGTGAGGAGTGGGAACCGCTGTTCATCAATATGAATGACGGGACGAACGAGGGTATCAAGCATAAGACGAAGCCTTTCTTCTCCTCTCAGTTCCATCCCGAGGCTTGCAGCGGGCCGCTGGATACGGAGTTCATGTTTGATAAATTCACGGAATTGTTGTAGCCGGGGATTTACGCCCACCCTAAACGAGGGATTAGGGCAACCCTAAATGAGTGTTTAGGTCTACCCTAAACGGGCGTTTAGGCTTACCCTAAAAGAGAACATTAAAAAAAGTAAAGCAATGAAAGAAGATATAAAGAAAGTCCTGATACTCGGTTCCGGAGCCTTGAAGATTGGTGAGGCGGGCGAGTTCGATTATTCAGGCAGCCAAGCCCTGAAGGCGATTAAGGAAGAGGGGATTCAAACGGTATTGATCAATCCGAATATCGCTACGGTACAGACATCGGAAGGAGTTGCGGACACGGTTTATTTCCTGCCCGTTACTCCTTTTTTTGTGGAAAAGGTGATCGAGAAGGAACGTCCGGAAGGTATCTTGCTCGCTTTCGGCGGGCAGACGGCGTTGAATTGTGGCGTGGCCCTTTACCAAAGCGGCGTGCTGGAGAAGTATGGCGTGAAGGTATTGGGTACCCCGGTGCAGGCTATCATGGATACCGAGGATCGGGAGTTGTTCGTACGCAAGCTGGATGAGATCGACGTGAAGACGATCAAGAGCGAGGCCGTAGAGAACGCCGCTGACGCTCGTCGTGCGGCCGCTGAGCTGGGGTATCCGGTCATCGTCCGTGCCGCTTATGCGCTGGGGGGCTTGGGTTCCGGTTTCTGCGACAATGAGGAAGAATTGGACGTGTTGGTAGAGAAGGCTTTCTCTTTCTCTCCGCAAGTATTGGTGGAGAAAAGCTTGAAGGGCTGGAAAGAGGTAGAGTACGAGGTGGTGCGCGACCGCTTCGATAACTGCATCACGGTATGTAACATGGAGAATTTCGACCCGCTGGGAATCCATACGGGAGAGTCTATCGTGATTGCCCCCTCGCAGACCTTGAGCAATACGGATTATCATAAATTACGTGAGTTGGCGATCCGTATCATCCGCCATATCGGTATCGTGGGCGAGTGTAACGTGCAATACGCTTACGATCCGGAGAGTGAGGATTACCGGGTGATCGAGGTGAACGCCCGCTTGAGCCGTTCTTCGGCCTTGGCTTCTAAGGCGACCGGTTATCCGTTGGCTTTCGTGGCCGCTAAATTAGGCTTGGGCTACGGTTTGTTCGACTTGAAAAACTCCGTGACGAAAACGACTAGCGCTTTCTTTGAGCCGGCTCTCGATTACGTGGTATGTAAGATCCCTCGCTGGGACTTGGGTAAGTTCCACGGCGTGGCTCGTGAATTGGGTTCCAGCATGAAGTCGGTTGGCGAGGTGATGGCGATCGGACGTACTTTCGAGGAGGCTATCCAGAAGGGCTTGCGTATGATCGGGCAGGGTATGCACGGTTTCGTGGAGAATAAGGAGTTGGTGATCGAGGATATCGATAAGGCTTTGCATGAGCCTACCGACCGCCGTATCTTCGTTATCTCGAAGGCATTCCGAGCCGGTTATACGGTAGACCAGATTCATGAGCTTACCAAGATAGACCGATGGTTCCTACAGAAACTATATGGAATCATGCAGACCTCCAAGGAGCTTCACGCTTTCGATATGAAGGGGATCCAACGTTGGCGCATCAATCCGGAGTTGATCCGTCGGGCGAAGATACAAGGTTTCTCTGATTTCCAGATCGCACGGGCGATTGGTCTCGACGGGGATGTGGAGAAGGGTATGATGTTGGTTCGTCAGTTCCGTAAGGAGCATGGCATTCTTCCGGTGGTGAAACAGATCGATACCTTGGCCGCCGAGTATCCGGCGCAGACGAATTACCTGTACCTGACGTATAGCGGTACGGAAAACGACGTGACGTACTTGGGCGATCATCGCTCGATTGTCGTGCTGGGTTCCGGCGCTTACCGCATCGGTAGCTCGGTGGAGTTCGACTGGTGTGGCGTGCAGGCCTTGAATACGATCCGTAAGGAGGGCTATCGTTCCGTGATGATCAACTACAATCCCGAGACGGTATCTACCGACTATGATATGTGCGACCGCCTTTATTTCGACGAGCTTACCTTCGAGCGTGTGATGGATATCCTCGAGCTGGAGAACCCGCACGGCGTGATCGTCTCCACCGGCGGCCAGATCCCGAATAACTTGGCGATGCGTTTGGACGAGCAGCATGTGAATATCTTGGGGACATCCGCCAAGAGCATCGATAATGCCGAGGACCGTGAGAAGTTCTCCGCCATGTTGGATCGTATCGGCGTGGATCAACCCCGCTGGAAAGAGCTTTCTTCCATGGAGGATATCAATGGCTTCGTGGCGGAGGTAGGCTTCCCCGTATTGGTTCGCCCGAGTTACGTGCTGAGTGGCGCTGCCATGAATGTCTGCTCGAATCAAGAGGAGTTGGAGCGTTTCTTGAAATTGGCCGCTAACGTCAGCCAAAAGCATCCGGTGGTGGTAAGCCAGTTCATCGAGCATGCGAAAGAGGTGGAGATGGATGCCGTGGCCGATCATGGCGAGATCGTGATGTATGCCATTAGCGAGCATATCGAGTTTGCCGGGGTACATTCCGGCGACGCTACGATCCAGTTCCCGGCCCAGAAATTATATGTGGAGACGGTTCGTCGTATCAAGCGTATCAGTAAGCAGATCGCTAAGGAGCTGAATATCTCCGGCCCGTTCAATATCCAATATCTGGCGAAGGGCAATGAGATCAAGGTGATCGAGTGCAACCTTCGTGCCAGCCGTTCTTTCCCGTTTGTGAGCAAGGTGCTGAAGATAAACTTCATCGAGTTGGCTACCCGTGTCATGCTGGGCTTGCCGGTAGAGAAACCGAATAAGAATGAGTTCGATTTGGATTACGTGGGTATCAAGGCCTCTCAATTCTCGTTCAATCGCTTGCAGAAAGCCGATCCGGTATTAGGGGTCGATATGGCTTCCACGGGCGAGGTGGGTTGTCTGGGCGACGATGTATCCGAGGCGGTGTTGACGAGTATGCTCGCTGTCGGGCAACGGGTTCCGGAGAAGAATATCCTCCTGTCCACCGGTACGCCGAAGCAGAAGGTAGCCATGCTGGATGCCGCTAAGATGCTGGCGGCGAAAGGTTACAACCTATTCGCTACGGGAGGTACGCACCGTTTCTTGGAGGAGAATGGCATTCCGAGTACGAAGGTGTACTGGCCGAGCGAGCAGGGAGAACCGCAGGCGCTTAAGATGCTTCATGAGAAGCAGATCGATATGGTCGTGAATATTCCTCGTGACCTTTCCGCCGGCGAGCTTGACAACGGCTATAAGATCCGCCGTGCCGCCATCGACCTGAATATCCCGTTGATTACGAATGCCCGTCTGGCGAGCGCTTTCATTCAAGCCTTCTGTACCTTGAGCGTAGATGATATCTGCATCAAGAGTTGGCAGGAATATAAATAAATGGGGGCTTGATGTAAATCAAGTGGTATTTATTTCGTAAGTTTGCGGAAACAAACAAAAACAACCATGAATATGGATACAGCGATATTTATAGCTCGCAGGATCGCGGCGCAATCGATTCTACTCAGTGAGGAAGCCGCCCAGAAACTGGCCTCTATCTTAATCCGGACAGAATTGAAAAAAGGCGCCCTGTTTTTGAGCGAAGGAGAGGTTTGTACGCAACTCGGTTATGTCTATAAGGGAATGGTTCGCCAGTTTTACTTCAAGAATAAGAAAGAGCTGACCGAGCATTTCGCCAGCGAGGACAACATCTTCATTTGCATCGAGAGCTTCTTGCGCCAGCGTCCCGCTAATCTGTTGGTGGAGGCCTTGGAGAATACGGTGCTGTATGGCATTCCTCATGATCCTTTATTGGCATTGTGCGCCGAGGATTACGAGATCGAGGTCATGTATCGCCGCCTGTTGGAGAATTCGCTGATCCTGTCTCAACGGAAGGCGGATTTCCTTCGTTTCGAGACCGCTAATGAACGTTATGCCCGCTTATTGAAAGAACACCCTGAGATCGTGCAGCGTGCCCCCTTGTCCCATATCGCCTCTTATTTGCTGATGACTCCCGAGACATTAAGCAGGGTAAGGGCCAATATGCAGCTATGAGGGGCTTGTAGGTGTTAATTATATACGGTGTCGTATATGATATATAAGATAAAATTAGTATGAAGGTAGGATTATTTATCCCATGTTACATTAACGCGGTGTACCCCGAAGTGGGTATCGCCTCGTATAAATTGTTGAGGCATGTGGGTGTGGATGTCGATTATCCGATGGACCAGACCTGTTGCGGACAACCCATGGCGAACGCCGGCTTCGAGGATGAGGCGGCTCGCTTGGCCCTCCGGATGGAGGAACAGTTTAAGAACTATGACTACGTGGTAGGCCCCTCGGCCAGTTGCGTAGCCTTCGTAAAAGAGAACCATCCCCATATCTTGGAGAAGCGGGATCACGTTTGTATGAACAGCAAGAAGATTTATGATATCTGCGAGTTCTTGCACGACGTGGTGAGACCGGAATCCCTGCCGGCCGTTTTCCCGCATAAGGTGAGTATCCATAATAGTTGCCACGGGGTGCGTGAGTTGCATCTCTCGTCGCCCAGCGAGCGTAATATCCCGTACTATTCCAAGTTACGTGATCTTCTTTCCTTGGTGAAAGGTATCGAGGTGTTCGAGCCGAGGCGGGTGGACGAATGTTGCGGTTTCGGCGGTATGTTCGCCATCGAGGAGCCTGAGGTCTCTACTTGCATGGGACAAGACAAGGTAAAGGATCATATGAGTACCGGCGCCGAGTATATCACCGGTGCGGATAGCTCTTGCCTGATGCATATGGAAGGGGTTATCAAGCGGGAGAAACTTCCGATCAAGACTATTCACATCGTTCAAATATTAGCGTCCGGATTATGAGTACGAAACATGCTATAGCAGCGGCCCGTTTCCTAGAGAATAAGGAGAATGAGGCTTGGCACGACCATACGCTTTGGATGGTACGTACCAAACGGGATAAGATGAGCCATTCGCGTCCAGAGTGGGAGCGGTTGAGGGAGTTGGCCTCGGAGATCAAGCTTTACTCCAACAGCCATCTGGACACGCTTCTGGAGGAGTTCGAGAAAAACGCGATCGCCAACGGGGCTATCGTGCATTGGGCGAAAGATGCCGAGGAGCATAACGAGATCGTCTTGCGGATCTTGCGCCAGCATGATGCCCGGAACCTGATCAAGAGCAAATCGATGCTGACGGAGGAATGCCATATGAACGAGTTCTTGATGTCGAAAGGAATCGATGTGGTGGAGAGCGATTTGGGAGAGCGTATCTTGCAATTGATGCATTTGGCCCCGAGCCATATCGTGATGCCGGCGATCCATATCAAACGGGAGCAGATCAGCGAGATGATGGAGCGTGAGATGGGAACGGAGAAAGGGAATATCGACCCTACCTACCTGACGCATGCCGCCCGTAAGAATCTGCGTGAGAAATTCCTGCATGCCGACGTGGCGATGACGGGTGCTAACTTCGCCGTCGCCTCTACGGGCGAGATCGTGGTTTGTACCAATGAGGGAAACGCCGATATGGGAACCTCCTTCCCGAAGGTGCATATCGCTACGATGGGGATGGAGAAGATCGTACCGAATCTGGAGGCATTGGGCGTATTCACTCGTTTGCTGGCTCGTTCGGGTACGGGGCAACCCATCACGTCTTATACTTCCCATTATCGCCGTCCGCCCGAGGGACAAGAGTTCCATATCATTATCGTGGATAACGGGCGTAGTGATATCTTGGCGAAACCGGATCATATTCGTACGTTGAATTGCATCCGTTGTGGCGAGTGCATGAATACCTGTCCAGTATATCGCAGGAGTGGTGGCTATTCGTATACGTATTTCATTCCGGGACCGATCGGGATCAACTTGGGTATGCTGAGGAATCCGGAGGAATATTCGGATAACGTATCGGCTTGCTCCTTATGTCTTTCTTGCTCGAACGTTTGTCCGGTAAAGATCGATTTGGGCGAGCAGATTTACCGTTGGCGGCAAGATTTGGATAAGATCGGTAAGGCGAGCAAGGAGAAGAAAGTGATGTCTTTCGGCATGAAGTTCCTGATGGAACGTCCGGGATTGTTCAATACGGCGTTGAAGTTTGCTCCGGTAGTGAATCATTTGCCCCGTTTCATGGTCTACAATGGCTTGAACGCTTGGGGCAAGGGACGTGAGCTTCCGGCTTTCGCCAAGGAGTCGTTTAATGATATGTGGAAGAATAATAAGGTGAGATAATGAGTAGTAAAGATTCTATATTGGCGAGTATCCGTCGTCATACGGGTGCACGCCACGAGATGCCTGAGCTTACGTTGGAGGCGATTACCTATGCGGATAAGTTGGCTACGTTCTCGGAGGTGCTAGCCGGGGCGGGTGGCAAGGCCATCGAGTTAAAGCCCGGCGAGGATGTGAATGAGGTGATCCGCCGTGAGTTTCCGGAGGCGAAACGTATCGCCTCGAATTTGAAGGAGATTACTTGCTCTACCTTTAACCCGGATGAGCTGACCGATCCCCGGGAGTTGAACGGGACGGACGTATCTGTGGTGGAGGGTAGTTTCGGCGTGGCGGAGAATGCCGCTGTCTGGTTACCCCGTCAGGTACGTTATAAAGGTCTGTACTTTATCTCGAACGCTTTGGTGATCTTGTTGGACAAGACTCAATTGGTTCATACGATGAATGAGGCTTACCGCCGTACTGCCACTATGGATTATGATTACGGAGTCTTCATGTCCGGTCCCTCAAAGACTGCTGATATTGAACAAGCCTTGGTATTCGGGGCGCATGGCCCGATCCGGGTAGTAGTCCTGTTAAGATAAAATCTATACCCTTTTGAGGGGATGAGACGGGGCACGCCCCGTCTCTACAAGTTGTACGTTATTTACAGCTCTCCAATATTTCCCGTGCCACGCTACCCGTTACATTCTTCGCCTCCCCGAAGGCGGCGTTTCGTTCATTGAAGCGATTCTCGATCTCGGTGATTGTCGTATCGCCGATCTTCTCTTGGCTGAGGCGGGTAGATAAACCGAGGCTTTGGAAAAATTGCTCAGTCTTCTCGATGGCTTGGCTTACCCGTTCTTCTGTCGTTCCACTATTGATACCCCATACCCGTTCGCCGTATTGCAGGATCTTGCCCTCTTTCTGCTTGCGTAGGGTGCGTAAGGTTCCGGGGAGGACGATCGCTAAGGTCGCTCCATGCGTCAATCCGTGAAGGGCGGTTAGCTCGTGTCCGATCATATGGGTAGCCCAGTCCTGCGTTACGCCCATAGCGATAAAGCCGTTCAAGCCCATCGTGGCGGATAGCATGAAATCTGCCATCAGGTCGTAATTCCTCGAATCTTCCTTGATCTTCGGGGCGATCTCAACCAAGGTGCTTAAAATACTTTCCGCCCAATGATCCATCAAGCGGGATTGGTCGGTCGTAGTCATATATTGTTCCATCACGTGGACGAAGGTATCGGCGATACCGCAAGCCACTTGATACGGGGGCAGGCTGAAGGTCGTCTCCGGATCCAAGATCGAGAATACGGGGAAATTGCTGTAGAACGGGAATTTCTCTTGCGTCTCTTTCCGGGAGATCACGGCCCCGCTATTCATCTCGGAACCTGTGGCGGGCAGGGTCAGTACGGTACCCATGGGCACGGTATGATAGTAATACCCTTTCTGTACCAATTCCCAAGGATCACCGTCGTACTGGATGCCGGCGGAGATTAGCTTCGTCCCGTCTATGACGGAGCCACCGCCTACCGCCAATAGGAAATCCACCTGCTTGCCTTTCGCTATCTGGATAGCTTCTCGCAAGGTCTCGATGGTGGGATTAGGCTCGATGCCCCAGAACTCGATATAGTCACGATCCTTTAGCGCCTTGATCACTTGGTCGTACACACCGTTTTGCTTTACGCTACCTCCTCCAAAAGTGATCATGATGCGATGCACCATCGGGATGGCCGTACTCAGTTTCTCAATCATGCCCTTACCGAATAATAAACGGGTTGGGTTGTGAAAAGTGAAGTTATTCATAGGACTATTTACTGTTTTTATATGTAAACATGAATAGGGTTCCTATTGTTTTAGGGCTTCCAGTAACTTATCGACCGCCTCGGCGGGAGTAGCTTCGCTCTTTAGTAACTGGACGAACTTGCTACCGATGATGGCACCGGAAGAATGGGCTGTCGCCGCCTCGAAAGTGGCTTTATTGCTGATGCCGAAACCTACCAAGCGGGGATTCTGTAGGTTCATGGCGTTGATACGACGGAAATAGGCCTGCTTTTGCTCGTTGAAGTCTTGTTGGGCTCCGGTCGTGGCGGCGCTGGATACCATATAGATAAATCCGCTGGTATGGGCATCGATCTGCCGGATTCGTTCCTCGGAGGTCTCTGGGGTGATCAGCATGATCATTTTTAGGTCATGGCGATCGGCGATTTCCTTGTAATCGGAGATATAATCGGCGTAAGGCAGGTCGGGGATGATCATTCCGTCTACGCCGGCCTCTACGCAACTGGCGCAGAATTTCTCGAAACCGTATTGCATGATGGGATTCAGGTAGCCCATTAGGATGATCGGGATCTGTACTTCGCTCCGGATCTCTTTCAATTGCTCGAATAGGAGGTGCAGTGACATCCCGTTACGCAACGCTTGCGTGGCGGCCTCTTGGATGACGGGGCCGTCTGCCATCGGGTCGGAGAAAGGGATTCCTACTTCTACCATGTGGATACCTTTAGCCTGTAAGGCTTTTAAGATGCTTGCCGTATCGTTTAAGTTCGGATAACCGGCGGTGAAATAGACGGAGAGTATTCCGTCTTTCTGGGTCTGGAATAAGTTTGTGATGCGATTCATTTTGAATTCTATTTTAAAAATACTATCAGACGGTGGGAGACGGGGCACGCCCTGTCTCTACAGCTGGATGTAAAATTTGTTGGATGAAATTCTTTAGTTTGTCGACGTCTTTCAATCCCGGCTCAATCTCGAAGCCACTGTTGAGGTCGATACCTGCGAGACGGGGATGCCGGAAGTTCCGGATCGCCTCTGCGTTTTCCGGACGGATGCCTCCGCTGAGCAAGAAGGGAGTCTCTCCTTTATATTCGGTTAGGATGGACCAATCGAAACGTTTGCCTGAGCCTCCATAGCCCTCGCATCTCGTATCGAAAAGGAAATAATCCACCCGGCCCTCATACTCCCTTGTTTTTTCGAAGTCCTCTTTCGTAGCGATGGGGAATGCCTTGATCAAGGAATAGCCCCTTTTTTGCAAGGTGTGGCAATCTTCCGGCGATTCGTTACCGTGAAGTTGGAGATAGTCTAGCTTGTAGGCGGAGGCTTTCTCCATCATGGACTCGATGGTAGCGTTGACGAAAACGCCCACTTTCTTAGGGGACAATTGTTCACTGTCCGTTACCTGCTGCTCCGTCGGGCATCGCTCGACAAAGCGCTTGGAACGTTCGTAGAAGATAAAGCCGATCCAGTTGATGGCTAGGGCGGCTACTTCCCGGATATTCTGAGGCTCCCGCATTCCGCAAACTTTGATGATCATGCCAGTCCTCCTATAAAATCGGCTAGGGTATCGCCCGGCCTCTCGGTTTTCATGAAGGTCTCTCCGATCAGGAATCCGCGGAAACCGGCCTCACGCAATCGGCGTACGGTATCGGTCTCGGAGATTCCGCTCTCGGACACTAAAAGAGGGGAGAAGCCTCGCATCTTATCGACCAACTTGAATGAGTTGTTTACGTCCGTATGGAAGGTGCCGAGATTGCGGTTGTTCACGCCGAGCATATCGATATCCGCATTCAGGTATTTGAGCTCGTCCTCGCTATGGACTTCCAGCAAGACTTCCAATTGCAGGCTATGGGCGGTCTCGGCGAGTACCCGGCATTCTTCTTCTGTAAGGGCGGCGGCGATCAACAAGACAGCGTCGGCGCCCATCACCCGGGCTTGGAAGAGTTGGTAGGTATCGATGATGAAGTCCTTGCGAAGTAACGGGAGATCCACCAGCTTGCGGGCCTTTTGCAAGTCGCCCAAGGAACCTCCGAAGAAATCCCCGTCCGTAAGGATCGAGCAGGCGGAGGCTCCTCCGGCCTCGTAAGCGGGCACCACGTCGGCGATATTCGCACCCGGATGCAGCCAGCCCTTGGAGGGGCTTTTACGCTTGAACTCGGAGATAATACCGGAGGGGGATGATTCCAGCGCCGCACGCATGGAACGTGTGTCACGCTCCATACGGTCGCTACCTAAAGCCAATAAGGTCTGTAAGCTTACGGCCTGTTTCTGCCGGGCTACCTCGATGCGCTTATTGGCGATAATATTTTGTAAGATGTCCTTTTTCATAGGATATGTTTCTTTATCTTTGGTTCAAAGATATAAATTTACGGAATGTAGCCAATGCTTTTCCGCTTTCCAATGATTCACGTGCCTCGGCGATACACGTCTCGATCTTCTTCTCTGGACAGATCACTTGGATGGCGAAGGCGGAGTTGGCGATCACGCAGCTCTTTTGGGCCTCGGTAGCCCTGTTCCCTAATACGGCGTCGAAGATACGGGCCGCTTCCTCCGGGGTCTCTCCGCCATCGAGGTCCGCTTCCGTGCAACGTTTGAATCCGAGCATCTCCGGGGTATAAAGCTTCTCTTTCTCCGGCATGGCTACCTTGAAATCGGCCGTGAGGGAGATCTCGTCGTAACCGTCCAAGCTATGTACCACGGCGAAACGGGTACCGCTCTCTTGATACGTATAATTATATAGGCGGAGTAGCGGGAGGTTATATACGCCTAACAATTGGTAAGTAGGCATGACCGGGTTGACCAGCGGGCCGAGCATATTGAAGAAACTGCGTACGCCGAGGCTCTTCCGTACCGGAGCTACCGCTTTCAGCGCCGGGTTGAACAAGGGGGCGTGGAGGTAGGCGATATGGCAGGTATCCATGGAGGTACGTAGCTTATCGATATCGTTCGTGAATTTTACGCCGTGTTGCTCCATCACGTTGCTGGCGCCGCTCACCGAGGTAGCCCCGTAGTTACCGTGCTTTACGACATTGTAACCGGCACCGGCCACTACGAAACAGGAACAGGTACTGATGTTGAACGTGTTTTTCCCGTCGCCTCCGGTACCTACGATATCGATCGGCTTGTATTCGCTTAAATCTACCGGTACACGCATCTCCAGCAAAGCTTCCCGGAATCCGGTCAATTCCTCTACGGAGATACTGCGCATCAGGAATACGGTGATCAGACTGGCGATCTGGGAATCGTTGTAGCGTCCCTCCGCTATATTCTGGAGGATATTCCGGGCTTCTTCCCGGCCTAGATATTGGTGCTCGAATAATCTGTATAATATTTGCTTCATGTCTGTAATGTGTTGAATGATAAAATATTGCAGTTTTGCGATATTTCTTTATCGAAAAACTTTTGTTTCTCTAGGGGAAAACTCTTGTTTCTTGCTTGAGAAACATTAGTTTCACCATAGAGAAACTGATGTTTCGTTAGGAAGAAACTATAAGTGCCTTAGGAGGTAATTAGCGTTTCAGCCAGTTCTCTATAATTGTCTTCCCTTTGGGTGTCAACACGGATTCCGGATGGAATTGGATACCTCGTACATCGTACTCACGATGGCGCAAGCCCATGATCTGTCCTTCTTCCGTATCGACCGCCGTAATTTCCAGACAATCCGGGAAGTTTTCCTTGGAGACCGCCCAAGAATGATAACGCCCAACACGTATACCCGGTTCCAGTCCCTCGAAGATAGGATCTTTAGCGACAATCCGTATATCGGAGCAAACGCCGTGATGCACATCGGTAAGGTTTATCAATGTGGCGCCGAATGCCTCGCCGATGGCCTGCTCGCCTAGGCAGACACCTAGGATGCTCTTTGTCGGGGCGTACCGGCGGATCAAGGGGAGGAGGATGCCGGCTTCCTCGGGGATGCCCGGTCCCGGGGATAGTAAGATCTTATCGAAACGCTCTATCTCTTCCAAGGAGATCTTGTCGTTGCGGTGTACCTCTACATCCGCACCCAGTTCCTTCAATATATGTAGCAAATTGTAGGTGAAGGAATCGTAATTATCAAATAATAATATCTTCATTTTATATATATTGTTATTGTTGTAGAGACGGGGCGTGCCCCGTCTCATCCTTTCAAAATGGTAACTTAAAATACTATCAGACTGTGGGAGACGGGGCGTGCCCCGTCTCTACAACCGGATAATCAATTGATTAATTTCTCCGCTAGGTCTATCGCTTTCTTCAAGGCTCCCAGCTTATTGTTTACCTCTTGCAATTCACGCTCATCGTTGCTTTTAGCCACGATCCCGGCTCCCGCCTGATAGTAAAGTACGTTGCCACGGCTGACGAAGGTACGGATCGTGATCGCTTGGTTCAAATCACCATCCAGACCGATAAAGCCGATACAGCCGCCGTAAGCACCCCGGTTATGATGCTCGATGTCGGTGATCAGTTGCATGGCCCGTACTTTGGGGGCTCCGCTCAACGTGCCGGCGGGGAAGGTATCGACGTAGGTCTTTACCGGGTCGCTATCGGCGTTGATCTCGCCGCTCACACGGGATACGAGGTGGATGACGTGGCTGTAGTATTGTACCTCCTTATAGAAATCCACTTGCACGTCGTGGGCGTTCCGGCTTAGGTCGTTGCGGGCGAGGTCTACCAGCATCACGTGCTCGGCGTTCTCCTTGGGATCGGCAAGCAGGGCCTCGGTACGCTGCTTGTCTACCTCGATATTACCGGTACGGAAAGCGGTCCCGGCGATCGGGTCGATGCTGGCGTGTCTGCCCGTTACCTTGCAATGCGTCTCGGGGGAAGAGCCGAAGATACGGAAACCTCCGAAATCGAAATAGAACAAATAAGGAGAGGGGTTGATACTGCGAAGAGCCCGGTACACCTTGAAGTCGTCTCCCTTGAACGGTTGCTCGAAGCGACGGCTCAATACGATCTGGAAGACATCCCCCCTGAGGCAGTGCTTGATGCCTTGGCGGACCATCGCCTTGTATTCCTCGCCGGTGATCGGGGAGGTCTCGGGACCCGCTGTCTGGAAGTTATAGGAGGCGAAGTTACGGTTCTCGATCAGCGTAAGGATCTCTTCCAACCCGCTATCCTCGCCGTCTTGAACCATCTCCACCAGAGTAAGCTCATTCTTGAAATGATTGAAGACAAGGATATACTTATATAATAGGTATAGCATATCGGGGGCATCGTTCTCCTCGTGATGAACTTCCATGACCGGGATGTTCTCGAAATAACGGACGGCATCGAAAGCCGTGTAGCCGAATAATCCGCAGACCTTCTTGTCCGCTCCCTCCACCTTGAAGCGGCCGAGAAAAGCGTTCATCGCCTCCGGTACGTTATAGTCTTCGGTGAGCGGGGTAACCTCACGGGTCTCGTCGGGGAAGGTCGCCGTGCATTCCCCGTTGTTGATACCGATGCTCGCCAAGGGACGGAGCGCTATAAAGGAAAGGCTATTCTCGTTTCCGTGGAAGTCCGAGCTTTCCAACAGGGCCGATTCCGGGTAGATATCCCGCACTTTCAGATAGATGCTTACGGGAGTGTGAAGGTCGCCCATCACCTTCTTGCTTATCGTTTTGAAAGAATAATTCATGATAATTTATAATTAATGTAAGTGTCCATATCTTTATCGCCACGGCCCGAGACAGTCAGTACCACCACCTCTTCCGGCTTGAAGTTTACCTTGGCCAAGGCTCCCAAGGCATGGGCGCTTTCCAAGGCCGGGATGATTCCTTCCAGACGGGTCAACTCGAAAGCAGCCTCCAACGCCTCGTCATCATCGACCGCTAGGATTTGCGCACGGTGCTCTACGGAGAGGTTCGCGTGGATCGGGCCGATGCCCGGGTAATCCAAGCCGGCGGAAACAGAATAAGGTTCCTCGATCTGTCCGTCCTCGTTCTGCATGACCAAGGTACGTGCCCCGTGGATAATGCCCTCTTTACCCAATTGGATCGTGGCGGCGCTCATGCCGGAGTGGATGCCCTTGCCGCCGGCCTCGGCCAAGACGATCTTCACCCGCTCGTCGTCCACGAAATGATAGATCGTACCGGCGGCGTTACTTCCCCCGCCTACGCAGGCGATCAGGTAATCCGGGTGATCCCTTCCTTCCTTCTCCAGCAGTTGCTTCTTGATCTCCTCGCTGATAACGGATTGCAGCCGGGCTACCATATCCGGATAAGGATGGGGGCCTACCGTAGAACCGATAATATAATACGTATCCGAAGGATGACAGCACCAGTCACGGATCGCCTCGTTCGTGGCGTCTTTCAAGGTCATGTTTCCCGAGGTCACGGGCACGACGGTAGCTCCCAGCATCTCCATCTTCTGTACGTTGGCATGTTGGCGTTCCACGTCTGTCTTCCCCATATAAACGATACATTCCATATTCATCAAGGCACATACCGTAGCCGTAGCCACTCCATGCTGTCCGGCACCCGTCTCGGCGATGATACGGGTCTTCCCCATGCGGCGGGCTAGGAGGATCTGGCCGATCGTATTGTTGATCTTATGTGCTCCGGTATGGTTCAAGTCTTCCCGTTTCAAATAGATCTTGCATCCGTATTTCTCGCTCAACCGTTTGGCCAAGTAAAGAGGGGAGGGGCGGCCTACATAATCACGCAATAACTGATCGAACTCTTCCTTGAAGCTATCGCTCTCCAACACTTGCAGATAGGTATTCTGTAAATTTTCCACGCATTGATGAAGGATCTCGGGAACATAGGCCCCGCCGAACTCACCATAGTAACCATTCTTGTCAACTTGATACGTTTTCATCTTTTATCTATTTTAGTTATTTTCCTTTTGGATTTGCCATAAAAAGAAAAGAGGCCTGCCGCAAGTGCGACAGACCTCTTTATATCTTTATGTAGTGTTTATATATACATACGAGTCTTCGTTCCTTACGACCTTTTGAGTTGTACGGAGCGCCACCACCAATATGTATTTACTACGAATGTTCTCATGACTCTGTTTTGTTATTACGGCAGCAAATATATGGAATCTTTGACAAACAGCAAATAAAATCGTACTTTTTTTATGAATGAGATAAAAAAGATCAGAAGGTCTATTAAAACTGCTCTATTGACAAATTGTAATTCATTGAGCCTTGTGTAGACGTGTATTGGCGTTTTTTGTATTTGTTTTTATTATTTCGAAGAATAATTTGCTTTCAAAATAATAGTTTCTACCTTTGCGGAAACAATAAAAAACGATTAATATTTCTAATATGGATACTAAATTAACTGGAAAAACTCGCATAGAGAGCGATTTGATCGGCGCTCGTGAAATCCCCGCCGAAGCATTATACGGAGTTCAAACCTTGAGAGGAATCGAGAATTTCTCAATCAGTAAATTCCGTTTGAGTGAATATCCTTTATTCATTAAAGGATTAGCTATAACAAAAATGGCGGCTGCCATGGCTAACTTTGAATTAGGCTTGCTTACCGTAGAGCAAAAAGACGCTATCATCGCCGCTTGTGGGGAGATTCTCGATGGTAAACATCACGACCAGTTCCCGGTGGATATGATCCAAGGCGGAGCGGGTACCACTACGAATATGAACGCGAATGAGGTGATCGCCAACCGTGCCTTGGAGCTGATGGGGCATGAGCGGGGTGAATACCAATACTGCTCACCGAACGACCATGTGAACTGCTCGCAATCCACGAACGACGCATATCCGACCGCTATCCATATCGGTATGTATTTTAAGCATCTTCAATTGCTTCCCCATTTGGAGGAATTGATCGCCTCTTTCCGTAAGAAAGGAGAGGAGTTCTCGCAAATTATCAAGATGGGACGTACGCAGTTGGAGGATGCCGTACCTATGACGTTGGGGCAGACCTTTAATGGCTTCGCCAGCATCTTGCAGGATGAGATCGCTCACTTGAATGAGGCCGCCGCCGATTTCTTGGTGGTTAATATGGGAGCTACCGCTATCGGTACGGGTATTTGTGCCGAGCCGGGATACGCGGAGAAATGTATCGCGGCTTTACGTGAGATAACCGGATGGGATATCCGTCTCTCCTCCGATTTGGTAGGAGCTACCTCGGATACTTCTTGCTTGGTAGGCTATGCTTCCGCCATGAAGCGGGTTTGCGTGAAGATGAATAAGATATGTAATGACCTTCGCTTGTTGGCAAGCGGCCCTCGTTGCGGTTTGGGTGAGTTTAACTTGCCTGCTATGCAGCCGGGTTCTTCTATCATGCCGGGTAAGGTGAATCCTGTGATCCCGGAGGTGATGAACCAGATCGCTTATAAGGTAATGGGTAATGAATTATGTGTGACCATGGCCGGGGAAGCCGCCCAGATGGAGCTGAACGCCATGGAGCCGGTGATGGCACAATGCTGCTTCGAGTCCGTGGATTTGCTGATCAATGGTTTCGATACCTTGCGTACCCGTTGCGTGGACGGTATTATCGCTAACGAGGATCGTTGCCGTGAGGAGGTACATCATAGCATCGGCGTGGTGACGGCCTTGAATCCAGTAATCGGCTATAAGAACTCGACCAAGATCGCGAAGGAGGCGTTGGAGACCGGTGTTAGCGTTTATCAATTGGTACTGGATCATGGTATCTTGACCAAGGAGGAATTGGATACGATCTTAAGCCCGGAGAATATGATCAAGCCGGTGAAGTTGGATATCAAGCCTCGCCGTTAATCGAGTCCTATTATATAATGTATACCATTTGTGGACCGTATAGGTGGATTTTTCCATCCTATGCGGTCTTTTTTTAGATTATAATCTCTATCTTTGGACTGACTTAATTCTAATAATCATGATAAATAGACGAGATTTTTTAAAGAATGCGTCCCTTTTCACCTTGGGTGGCCTGATGGCCGGAAAGGTCGGGAGCGCAGATGCGGCTAAACCTGTCACTTCTGAAACGATGGCCGCTAAGACAGTTGGTTTACAAATCTATTCTTTAGGCAAGGAACTTTATGCGGATGTACCCGGTGGATTGAAAAAGATCAAGCAAATGGGGTACACGAATCTGGAATTGGCCGGTTACAAGGAAGGTAAGATCGGCGGTGTAGACATGATGGAATTCAAGAAGATGGTGGATGATGCCGGATTGAAGATCACCAGTTCCCACGTGAATCCTCCGGTACGTGAGTACACGAAGGCCAATCGCTCTCAGATCTCCGAGTATTGGAAGAAGACGGCTGATGACCATGCCAAACTAGGCGTGAAGTACTTGATCCAGCCCGGGCAACCGAGTACCCGTAGCACCGAGGAAACCGCTTTCGTCTGCGAGATTTTTAACGAGGCGGGTAAGATCGTGAAAGCGGCCGGTATTCCTTTCGGCTATCACAACCATGAGATGGAGTTCGCCAAGGTAAATCCGGGCAGTACGGAGGCCAAGCTGGGAAGGCGTGTGAAAGGAGATTGCATCTATGAGTTGTTCTTGAAGAATACTGATCCTTCGCTTGTATTTTTCGAGATGGATGTTTATTGGGCCGTGATGGGACAACAAGATCCGATAGAGTGGTTGAAGAAATATCCGAACCGTATCAAGGTATTGCATATCAAGGACCGTGCTATTCTAGGCGAGTCCGGGATGATGAATTTCGAGAATATATTCCGGCAAGCTTACGCGAATGGAATCAAGGATTATTTCGTGGAGTTGGAGGGTATGCCTGACGGACGTTCCCAGTTTGAGGGCGTGAAAGGCTGCGTGGATTATTTATTGAAAGCACCGTTCGTGAAATAAGTCTTTTGACTCATTAAAAAAACGCTCATGGCGGTAGGATGCTTCCTCCGTTATGAGCGTGTTTGTTCGTAAAGCAGCCATACCAATAAAGGGATATAGTCCTTTAATTCCGTCCGTAATATCTTGAGCGCTTGAGAGATGCGGTATGCGATTGTTTTGGGGGATACGCCTGTCTGCTCGGCGATCTCGTTGTAGGTCATTTCCTCGAAACGGTTCATCTCGAATGCCTTACGGTATTCATCCGGGAGCTCCCGGATGGCCTTGGAGGCCAAGGCCATCAGTTCTCCTATATAAAAATCAGGATTCTCGAATTGCTCTTGGAACTTGGCGTACAATCTCTCGTGCACTTGTTGCTTAACCTGTATGTGGCTGATCGTATTGAGGCATTTATTGCGGACAATCGTGAAAAGGAGTGATTTCAGGGACATGTCCGCTACTAGGGATTTTCGGTTTTCCCACAGCCACATCATCACGTCTTGTACGATCTCCTCTGATTCTGGTACTGTTACATATTGGGAGGCGAAGGCGCACAATCCCCGGTAATATTGTTTGTACACGGTGTCGAACGCTTGTTCGTCTCCTGCGATAAGTTCTAGTGAAATTCGTTCTGCGTTCTCGTCCACAATAGTGTTTAAGTTTGTTTGGTTGCAAACTTAATGAATAATTCCGGATAAGAGGCATGAATCCCGCTACTTTTTCTTTCCTTGGTTGGCTACGGCTTCCATGAGTTTCTTGATTTCCTCCGGGTCGCCAAGGAAATAATCATTCACGAGTTTTAAGTCATCATCGAACTCGAACACGTATGGAACGGCTGTCGGGAGATTCAGATGAACGATCTCTTCATCGGAGATGTTTTTTAAATATTTGATGATTCCCCGCAAGCTGTTTCCGTGAGCGGCGACAAGGATCTGGTCGGCGGTCCGGAGCGTCGGGAAGATAACCTCTTTCCAATAAGGGAGAATCCGCTCAACCGTATCTTTCAAGGATTCCGTACGGGGCAACTCTTTATCCGGCACGTCTTTGTAGCGGATATCGAAGCGAGGGTTACGAGGGTCGCCTTCCGATAGGGGAAGCGGGGCTATATCGTAACTGCGACGCCAGATCAAGACCTGCTCGTCTCCATACTTTTGGGCGGTCTCGCTCTTGTTCAACCCTTGTAGCGATCCGTAATGTTTCTCGTTCAGCCTCCAGCTCTTCTCCACCGGGATCCAGTCTTGGTCCATGCGATCCAATACACAATTCAAGGTTTTGACGGCCCGTTTTAAATAAGAGGTATAGGCTTTATTGAACACATATCCTTTTTCTTTCAATAGGTTGCCGGCCCTATAAGCTTCGGCCACGCCTTTTTCTGTCAAATCCACATCGGTCCAACCGGTGAACCGGTTCTCTTTATTCCATACACTTTCGCCGTGGCGAAGCAATACGATACTTTTCATAGGTCTTTTTATTTTTATGATTTGTTTTTCTCGAAATCCTCGATGACTTCTTTTAATATAGGTAGATGACTATGTTGTACATCCTTCGCTGCCGTGAGGAAAGTGACAACCGGATGCTTCTCGATCTCTCGTAAGAAAGGAATGAAATCCGGGTTCTGCTTGATTTCCATCCCGTAGCGACCTTGGAATACTTCCCAATGCCTGTCTTTATCCTCGTGGAACCATTGGCGTAACTCCTTAGATGGAGTGATTTCTTTTCTCCATTCGTCAAACTTCGCATCCTCTTTCTTCAGTCCTCTGGGCCATAGCCTGTCGAGAAGAATGCGATAACCATCCGCCTCACTTGGCTCCTCATAAATCCGTTTTAAAAGAATCTTTACCATAAGAAGTCTCATTTTGTGGTAAAACAGTAGAAAGAGGGATATTGTTGAGCCTTTCTTTAGGAACGGTATTTTTGTCATTATTCAATTTTCTTGAAAAAAATCGTTTTTTTGTTTAGTACATCTTTTGTCTCAACTGTATTAATTATAGAAACAAGAAAAAATGGAAATAAACGAAGACATATTGATCCGATACATCGATGGGATGTTGACCGAGGAGGAAGCTGCGGAGGTGAAAAACTGGCGGGCCGCCTCTCTAGAAAACGAGAAACTGTTGGAGCAGGTCTATTTTACGACTCAAGTGGCAAGTCGCCTAAAAGTCATGCGGACCGTGAACCCGGACGAGGCGTTGTCTCGTTTTAAATCAAGAATCCATAAGAAAGAGAAAAGATTAGCTTTAAGACAAGTGTTAGGTGTTATTCAACGGGCTGCGGCCGTGTTATTCATTCCAGTCTTTCTTTTATCCGCTTATTTGTTCATACAGCAGGGTCAAGGGAACGTGCGTACGCTAGCCGTACGCACGAATCCTGGGGTGGTTTCGGCATTCGATTTACCTGACGGTTCTAAGGTTTGGCTGAATGCCAATAGCGAATTGAGATATCCTTCGGATTTCAATGCGGATACCCGTACGGTGGAATTAACCGGACAAGGATATTTCGAGGTGACGAAGAATGCCCATAAGCCTTTTATTGTGAAAGCGGATAAAGATTACTCGGTAGAGGTGTTGGGTACTTCTTTCAATGTATCCGCTTACAAAGACGAGAGTATGATAGAGACCACCTTGGTAGAGGGATCGGTAAAGTTGAACGTCGTGTCCGGAGGAAAGCGAATGACACAGATGTTGAAGCCAAACGAGAAAGCTGAGTATCAAAAGGGTGCTGACAAGATCAAGGTGTTCGACGTGAATACCGAATATGACACGGCTTGGAAGAACGGGGAGATTATCTTCAGGAACCATCCGATGGATAAAGTATTGAAAACGCTGGAACGTCATTATCACGTAGTATTCGAGGTAAAAGATAACGAGATACTCAAGTCCATAATAACAGCCCGTTTCAAGGACGAGCAATTGCCTCAAGTATTGGAATACCTGAAATTGGCGTCGGGAATCCAGTATGCGATACATAAACCTACCGTTAAGGACAGTGGATCGGGAACCTCAGTCGTGGAAATATCAAAATGAGAAATAATGTGTAACCTTCTAAAATACGTCTGCCCATGAAGAAAGAATAAACAAGGATTAAAAACATACGGAAGAATATTGGCGTATTCTCCCGTACGAAAAGTCAAGAAGAGCTGTTGGCGCAGCTACAAATAACTTTATTATAAATAGTAACACTACAAAAATATGAATAAAATTGTAACCTTAAATGCTTTAAGGGGGAATAGTTATTCTCTTTTTCGAAAAATTCCGTTAATGATTAACATGGGGGTATGCGCATTCTGTTTGGTACCGGCCATGGTTTTCGCAGAGAACACGCATGAAGTCACAGTCTTAAACGCTCAACAACAGACACGAAAAGCAGTCGGTGTCGTTACGGACAAAACGGGCGAGGCTATTATTGGTGCTAACGTAATTGTTAAAGGAACTACCAACGGTACCATCACGGATATGGATGGCCGTTTCGAGTTGGATGTTCCTAACAATGCGACTTTACAAGTTTCCTATATCGGTTTTAATACGCAAGAGATCGTCTTTACCGGACAACCTTCTATCGAGGTTCAATTGGTCGATGATACGCAAGCCTTGGATGAAGTCGTGGTAACCGCTTTGGGTATCAAGCGAGAGAAAAAGGCTTTGGGATATTCTATGTCTGAATTGAAAGGCGAGTCCCTGACGCAAACCCGTGATGCTAACGTGGCCAACGCTTTGGCTGGTAAGGTAGCAGGTTTGCAGATCAAGCAAAATGGTACCGGTGTCGGTGGTTCCTCTCGTATCGTGATTCGTGGTAATAACTCTATTACTGGTAATAACCAGCCGTTGATCGTTGTGGACGGTGTACCTATCGATAACTTTAGCGGTGGTACGGATGACTATTGGGGTAACGGTAACGTGGATAAAGGTTCCGGTATCTCTGATATCTCCCCGGATGATATCGAGAGTATGTCCGTATTGAAAGGCCCGGCAGCCGCGGCGTTGTATGGTAGCCGTGCAGGTAACGGTGTCGTGATGATCACGACTAAGAAAGGTAGCCAGAATAAAGGTTGGGGCGTAAGTATCAACTCGAATTTCACGGCTGAGAACCCGATGCAAACCCCGAAGTTCCAAGATGTATACGGACAAGGTATCGACGGCGCTTTCGATAATAATAAAGCGACGAGCTGGGGTGCCGCTATGGACGGTTCTTCTAAGGATATGGCGATGGGTTCTTACCAGTATGCGGCGAGAGACAATGATTTATATAAGGATTTCTTGCGCACTGGTACCACTTGGACAAACAGCGTGGATTTGAGCAAGAGTTCCGAGGATATCACTTTCCGTGCCGGCGTGACACGCTTGGATAATAAGGGTGTTGTTCCGAATAGCGGAATGGATCGTACGTCTATCAACTTGCGTTCTACGGCTAAACTGTCTAAATGGTTATCGGCCGACGTGAAGGTTAATTATGTAAGCCAGCATACGAACAACCGTGTGAAATTAGCGGGCGACCCGGATAATATCTTCCTTAACTATTTAAGTATGCCCCGAAGTGTGGGCTTCTCTGACTATGACGCCTATAAAGATAATGATTGGAAACGTGCGGACGGAAAGCCCGCTGGTTATCTGATCGACACGGGAGCCAACGCCAATAACCCGTATTGGTCCGCTTACCGCAATACGAACAAGGATAAGAAAGACCGCTTTATCGGATTCGCGGCCTTGGATTTCACGTTTACGGATTGGTTGAGCTTGAAGCTTCGCTCTGGTATGGATAATTACACCATCCAGTATGAGACAATCCGTGCGACAGGTAACCCGTATTGGGAGAACAACGGTAGCATGACAGCCAATATGGAGAAATTCACCGAGATCAACTCCGATTTCTTATTGACAGCTAAAGGCAACTGGGATCGATTCGGTATCGTAGGTACGGTAGGTGGTAATATGATGTACCGTAATTCTACATGGTACAAGGAATCATCCGGTGAGTTTGTGATTCCCGATTTCCATGCGATCGCCAACGGTAAGACACATGGTGGTGAGTATACTCGCAACCGTAAACAAATCAACTCGCTATATGCTACGGCATCATTGTCTTGGGACGACTATTTGTATTTGGACTTAACTGCTCGTAACGACTGGTCTTCAACACTTCCAAAAGACAATGACTCTTATTTCTACCCGTCGGTAGGTGTTAGCTGGATTTTCACCCAAATGTTGAATAAGATGGGGCATAACACGGGTATTCTTTCTTTCGGTAAGATCCGTGCGTCTTGGGCTCAGGTAGGTAATGATACGGACGCTTATATGTTGCGTGACTATTATAATATCAGTTATGATATTAAAGGGGGTATTTTTAATGCCAGCAACGAGGATTGGATGGCAAATCCAAATTTAAAGAATGAGACGATCAACTCTTGGGAGTTAGGCCTTGAGTTGAAGGCGTTTGAGAATAGGGTTGGTGTCGACGTAGCGTATTATAAGAAGAACGCCAAAGACCAGATCTTAAAGATCGATGTTCCTTCCGCTACAGGGTTCAAGAAAAAGATGATCAACGCCGGTAATATTGAGAATAAGGGTGTAGAGGTTGCGTTTAACGCTACTCCTTATATCTCCGAGAGTGGTTTCCAATGGGATACTCAGTTGAACTGGTCAAAGAATATCAACAAGGTAATTTCATTGACAGATGATACGAAAGAGCAGATCCTTAGTGACGCATCAGTAAGTTTCTTGAAGATCGTCGCTCACGAGGGTGGAGCCTATGGAGATATTTACGGTTACGCTTATCAACGGGATGATAACGGCAACATTATTATCGGTGCCGATGGTGTTCCTTTGAGAACGGACGATATGGTATTGTTGGGTAACAACCAGCCGAAATGGATGATGGGTTGGAGCAATACCTTGTCATATAAGAATTTCGTGTTGAACTTCATGTTCGATATGCGTTATGGTGGTGATGTGTATATGGGATCTATCCGTGCGGGTGCTTCATCCGGTAATTTAGAGATGACGTTGGATGGTCGTGATGGTATGGTTGTTCCGGGGGTATTGGCCGATGGTACTCCCAATACGAAGAGTATTACGGCTCAAGCTTATTGGAATGGTCTTTCTAGCAATAACGTGACAGAGGCTTATATGTACGATGCGACAAACATCCGTTTACGTGAGTTGAGTTTGGGTTATAATTTCCCGAGAACGATGTTGGCGAAGACTCCATTTACTTCCGCTCGCTTGAGTTTCGTGGCTCGTAACTTGTTCATGATTTATAGTAAGACAAAGGGATTCGACCCGGAGGCTGCTTATACATCTGGTAACGCCCAAGGTATCGAGTACGGTTCTATGCCTACTATGAGAAGCTTAGGTTTCAATATTAATTTGGCATTTTAATGAAACATAAATCTAAAAATGGAATTATTATGAAAAGTAATATAAAGATATTAGCAGCTTGTTCGTTTATGATGGCGAGTATGGCCAGTTGCGACCTGACAGGTATAAATGATAACCCGGATAAGCCGACGGATGATGTAAATTACAATATGAGCGAACCTCGATTGGCCTCTACGCTACGTGGTGGGATGATTATCGATGGTGATGTGGAACAACGCTTGAAACCTTTGCAAATTGATTTCTACTCTCAAATGTTGGTCGATGGCGGTGGTTGGGCAACTAAGAATTATATCCAAAATGACGAGTGGAACAATTTAACATGGCAAGCGTATCTGACACAGATTTCTTCTATCAATATCGTGATCCGTAGTTTGATGGAAAAAGATAAGGACTTATACGCTAATACGATCGCTTTCGCTCGTATCTGGCGTGTGTATATCCATAGCCTGGCTGCGGATAAGTTTGGTCCGATGCCTTTCCCGGCCTATGCTACCGTAGAAGATAATCCTCCTTATAAATCGGTGAAGGATATCTATTATGAATATTTCACGGAATTGGATGAGGCGTTGAATAGCTTTAGCGATAGCGCTGAGCCTATATTCTCGGATGCAGGTATCGACTTGGTCTATAAGAATGACGTTTCTCTTTGGAAAAAATTTGGAAACTCCTTGCGTCTTCGTTTCGCTGTTCGTCTATCTGAGGTGGATCGAGAGAAATGTGTCGCTGAGGCAAATGCCGCTTTGACATCTCCTTGTGGTTTGATCTCAAGCAAGGCTGATAATGCTTATATGCCTCCAAAAGCGGATGGTTCTTGGGGACAGGACTATAACTATACGATGTTCCAGATTACTTGGAGCGGTCCGATCTGTATGTCTAAGTCATTTGAGAAATTAGTGACTAATATCGGTAATATCGATTGGCCTGCCGGCGTGGTAAACCAGACATCCGGAGTTGCCGTATCGAATGTACATCCCGCTAAGGTAGACCCTCGTGCCCCGAAGATGTTCCAGCCGGGTATTGAGAATGGTGATTGGAAAGGTTTGGTATACGGTGCGAAAGCAGAGGAGGCGAATACTGGTATTTATCAGTCTAAGCAATGTGCAGAGATGGGCTTTATTATTAAAGATGGCGCTCCGTATAAATCTCGTCCTTATGATATGTTCCTTTCTGAGGAAGTTGATTTCTTGAAAGCTGAGTTGTTCGCCCGTAATTTGGTCGCCGGTGATGCTAAAGCTGCTTATGAGGCAGGTGTACGTGCTTCCTTCGAGACTTGGGGTGTATCGGGTGATGTTGAGGAGTATTTGGCTTCCACGGAAAAGAATGAGGCTGGTACCAGCGCGAAATATGACGATCAACAAGGCGCAGGCAATACGGCTTTAGAGAAGATCATCACGCAGAAATATATCGCCGGACTTCCAGATTTGGCGCAGGAAGCTTGGAATGACAAGCGTCGTTTGAACTTGCCTCGTTTGGATGTGGCTGTTTATCGAGATCAAGCTGTATATAATAATAGTGATACAAATATCTTGAATCCTCAAAATTTCATCAAACGTATGAAATACCCGATGAAAGAGCAATTGGTAAATGCTGCTGAATATGAGAAAGGCAAATCCATGTTAGGTGGGAAAGGTGATGTGGTTTCGACCCCGATTTGGTGGGATAAGAATTCCAACTATTGCACATCTTCAAAATAAATAAACAGACAGATTGATTATATTGAGCTTTAACAGAAGCTGATGGTTATTCTCGTTTGGAGATACTTATCTGTGAAGAACAGTACTCCAAGCGAGATTTTTTTGTTATAATTGAATAGTATTAGATAATAATTCTTACATTTACCCATGATAAATTGTGCGTGTGTAAATTATGAGATTATATATTTATATCTTCATTCTACTATTATTATGTATATTCCCGCTGGGCGCCCAACAGGAACGTTCGGAATCCTATATTCGTATCTCTCCCCCGGTTAGCTTGGCTGGCGCTCTGGATGAGATTGAGAGTCAAACCAATTATTCTTTTATTTATGACGCTCAGGTGATCAATTTATCTGAGAAAGTGCGTAAATCTTTATCCGGACGTACGGTTTTCGAGATTTTAAATTTATTATTTAAGAACACGGAGATCGTCTATACGGTCATGAATGACCAGATCATCTTGAATAAGAAAGAGGCGATAATCCAAATGCAACAAAAGCTGGATGGTAAGGTAAAAGGCATCGTGACCGATCACAAAGGAGAGCCTATTGCCTGCGTGAATGTGGTGGAAAAAGGAACGAGAAACGGTACGATTACGGATATGGATGGCAGCTTTGTATTGGAGCTTCCCGAGGAGGCTACTTTGGTTTTTTCTTATATCGGTTATCGTTCACGGGAAATTGAGTATGAGGGGCAATTGTCATTGAATGTGCAGTTGGAGGATGACGCCCAGATTTTGGACGAGGTAGTTATTACGGCTCTTGGTATCGAGAAGAAAGAATCTTCCTTGCCTTATGCCACCCAGTTAATCACAGGTGGGGAATTGGTAAGGGCCAAGGATTTTAATTTTATGAGTACGCTTTCCGGAAAGATGGCTGGACTCCAGATTAACCGGACTTCCGCCGGTCTGGGTAGCTCGTCCCGGGTGATTATTCGAGGTAGTCGTTCCGCATCCGGAAATAACCAGCCTTTGTATGTGATAGACGGTGTCCCGATCTTGAGCATTAGCAGTGAGCAAGCCTTGACAACGATCGGTGGTACGGCCGATGCCGGTAACCGGGATGCGGGCGATGGTATCTCTAATCTAAATCCTGATGATATAGAGAGTTTGAGTGTCTTGAAAGGGGCTTCGGCCTCTGCGTTGTATGGGGGACAAGCGGCGAACGGTGTGATCTTGATCAAAACGAAAAGAGGTAAGGCCGGGGTACGGAATATTCATTTCTCCTCGTCGCTGACTGTTGATCAAGCGATCAGTCTCCCCAAGTTTCAGAATGAGTTCGGACGGATGGAAGGGGCGGAAACTTGTTGGGGAGACCGGGCTTCTCTTCCGGTCTATGACCCTGTCGGCGATTTCTTCCGGACGGGTATTACCGCTATTAACTCATTGATATTTACGGCAGGGAATAGCCATGTGCAAAATTATTTTTCGTATGCCAATACGACCGCACGGGGCATCGTTCCTAAGAATAATTTAAGCAAGCATAATTTTAATCTCCGTGAAAGTTCTTCTTTCTTTGATGATCGTTTGATCTTGGAGGGGCAGGTAAACTTGATACTCCAAACAATCAAAGGAAAACCTACGGCCGGGGGATTTTATATGAACCCGTTACAAGGTTTATACACGTTTCCTAGAGGGATGGATATGGCACCTTATAAGGAGAACTTTGAGGTATATAACGAGAAACGGAATATGAACGTCCAGAACTGGTATACTACGATTACTGATTTTGAGCAAAATCCTTATTGGTTGGTCAACCGTACGGAAAACGAGGACAAACGTGCCCGTGTGTTGGCGTTGGCTTCCGCTAGTTTCAAGGTGACAGATTGGCTTACATTACAGGGCCGTGGAAATATCGATTATGTGAATGATAAGTATCAGCAGGAAATATACGCTTCTACCTCTCCGGGTATCGCCGGTGAGAACGGGCGTTACATTTATTACACCTACCAGACTACGTTGCTCTATGGGGATTTGATGGCCAAATTGAATAAAAGCTGGGGTGATTTCTCCTTGAACGCCGCTATCGGTACGAGCATAACGGACACACGCACCAGTGCGTTGAGGCTGGATTCGAAAACGGCTTCCTTGTATTATCCGAATGTCT